>Ga0157364_1008938_pt1 | contig 10384 bp, 3 predicted proteins | sample AttsexASBM2_FD_111476 | JGI IMG/M metagenome (GOLD analysis project Ga0157364, IMG submission 111476) | Fungus gardens microbial communities from leaf cutter ant in Ribeirão Preto, State of São Paulo, Brazil - Atta sexdens ASBM2 | ecosystem: Host-associated > Fungi > Mycelium > Unclassified ... | reverse complement strand
TGGTACTGCGTTTATTTCTGTACATTGATATGGAGGCATGGCCCAGCGTAGTGAACAGAAGTAAGCGTAGACGGCATTGCTGGCAACAGACTTGACCAATATAAGCATTTTGATTCGGCAACTGGAGATGGAGAGAGATGAGTTGGGGTGTAGCCATTTCGGAAGTAAAAATATCAAAGCACAGCGTCGTTCAATGCTATGGGTATTCAGTATAACTGTTACATTACAAGCGGAAAGAGTCTACAGGCTGAAGACTTGAAATAGGGGAAGACAAATAATTAGAGTAAAGACCAGTGTGGTTAATGAAGAGCAAGCTAATAAAAGAGGTGCATAGGGAGAGTATTAGAATTTCCATAGCATTTCTCATAATAGGTTATAGTAGTGATATTATGACTTCTACAATTCCATTGATAGTGAGTGTAAACAAGTTAGATTAGTGTCAGAATTCACCAAAGTAAACTTAGCTGTTTTTGTCTTTTTCTTTATATAAACTAAGAGGGCATGATGTAATGTCACAGTCACAGTCACAGTCACACCATTATAGAACCTTCTAGAAAGACTTAGTCATTACTTTAGGATAGGTTAGTGTATATGTATAAACCAACAAACTAGAAAGTAGACTACCTTGTATTAGAAACTCTATTGAGTTCTCTTGTGCTACTCAATATATGAGTATACTTTCTCCTTTAATACTTGATGATTAAATCATAATAAAGAACTTTCTCAACGGAAACTAGTGAAAAGGCTAATAAAATCATATCTTCTGTTATAGTAGTCTAATTATTGTTATTATTACTATATAAACTTAGTAAAAGTTGTTATAGGATATTTAAATATAATATAATTAATAAACATATAACAGTAGTTATATAGTAAGGACTATTATAAAACTCTTTAAAATAATTAGATAATACAATTAAGTCACAATTAGTAATAAATAGATCTCTTACACTCATTTTTTATAACTTAAACTAAAGAGTTAGACAAAAGAGGAATCTTATATAGAGTTTGTACAAGAAAACTTAATAGAGTTCCTAATACAAAGTGTTTATTTTATATATTGACTTCATACAGTATACATAATCTTTAGGATAGATTAGTGATAGTCTTGCACAGACCATTAGCTAATATATATTATTAACATATTGTGTAATATTATTCTTTTAGAACCTTCTATATCTTTCTATATGTTATGTAATAATATGACTGTGGCAGCAATATGTATAACAGTTACATGCAATATTATACTAAATTCTAACCCAAGTTTTAAATATGAAGCAAAAAATAAAATAAAAAGAAAAAGTAAGAAAAAATAAACAAAGTTTACTATTTTGGATTCTAACACAATTAGACAGTAAGTAGAAACACAATTAGATAATGAGTAGAAACACAATAGAAGCTTCTTGTCAAGTTCTTACTATCTTATATAATAGTATCCAATAAAAAAATTGTGAATTTACTTTCTTTTCTGAAAACCTTCTGAATTTTTACAATTCTAATCTTGGCTTAGGTTGCAAATTAGGCAAATATTTGAGTAAGAGAGAAAAAAGAGATATTCTTAAGAAATTGAGTAACATAAGAGAACTCAATGGAGTTCTTAGTACAAATACTCTATCTTATATACACTTGGTTCATAGTCTATACTATGTTGCATCTAGCCTACTTTAATGTTCATATATTATCTATAAGGCTAACATACTTTTGCCATATTGTATGATATTATTTGTTCCAGAATCTTCTACAACCTTCTCTGCATCACATGATCTCATGACCATGACTGTGACATGATGTGACCATGCTGTGACTGTACCATATAACATATAACATCACACTTTATTCTAACTCTAAATAAAAAAGATTATGAAGCTAGCAAGAAAAACATAAGGAAATCTCTACTACTATATAAGATACTAACTAATATAATATGAGAATAACATAAGATGCAGTAGATAAAACAATTCTAGCATATGTTCAGTATATATAAAATTATAAGATAGACATTTATAGAATATGAGGAAATACTTTTAATATTTATATTCAAGGAAATTCTGTTATAAATTGAAAATATGTTAGACATAGTTCACACTTCATTATCCAAGATCTAGTAGTATATCTTAGAAGTCCAGATAAGTGAGTTATATATTATCTGAGAATATAAAAGAGGGGTTAGAATAATATTTGGCTTCAGCTTGTATATTATATCTCTACTAGTCATACTAGTCACATATTTCAGAACAGAACTTGGGAAACTTAGTAGGTAGAAAAATACTGGAGAATTGCAAGATATATCATTACTAACACTAGAGATAGGTATTAGTTTTAGTCAATTTTCAGGATAAGCTAATATAGTATAAACTACTCGATTATATACTAGTTAGTATATGTTAGAACAACTGGGTAGAAGAGCAAAGCACCTCAAATCTCCAGGAAATTCTAAGTCTATTATCCAAGAAATTACTAAACTATATACTCACTACTAGGAAATCCTAAGAGAGTAAAATAGAAACTTCTAAAGATAACAACTACTTTATTTTAATATGTTAGAATTCCAATTACATAAGCAAGCAGTAATGATACTTAAGCAATCAGGAACAGTTTAGAATAGAGAAACCAAAATAGAAGAGAGCTAGAATGCTTAGCAGATACTTTTAGAATATAGGAAATTAGATAAGTAAATAAGTACAGATATGGAAAGGGATCATAGAACATAAATTACATAGAAGAGAAAAGTCTCAGAAGAGCTAGTCTTCTTATAATATACTTAGAGTAGCTATCTAGAATGTAAACTACTAAGCAAGCTATTTTAAATACTAGTAATTCTCAGATATTAGATCTATAGAGTTAATCAAGACTAACAAGAACATCTAAGATAGAATGGAAAGATGTGATCCACACTAGAAGAGAATAGGGAGTATAGATGAGGTTGATGAGATTATCTGTGAATTGAAACAGATGCAGTCAGAATAGTATTGTAGTAACCATTATGTTATAACTTAGACTTTGAGTTAAGTGAAAGACACACTCTTGTATTGAGTAACATAAGAGAACTTGATAGAGTTCCTAAGTACAAGATGTCTACCTTATATACAAACTACTGATAGTCTGTGCTATACTCCTTTAGTCCTATTCTAATAACCATATGTTTACCTTAAGATTAATATGTATTATCTATACCAGATGATATTATTGTTTCTAAAACCTTCTATATCATTCCATTGTGTCACATGAGTGTGTGACCTATGTGACAGTGATAGTGACTGGTATAACCATCAAGTCACACCTATGTGACATGTGATGTCACATTTTGTCTTCTTCACCTATGTCCAAATAAAGAAATAAAAACTCAAAATAAAGTAAACTTATAAACAAAGTATCTTGTGAAAATCACAAGAAAACTCAACAAGGAGTTTCTAATGTATTCTTATACTATTTATACTAATAATACATAGTTCATACTAATGATAAATAACCTTATCCTAATGTCTATGTATTTACTATAAGTATACAATATATATACTATGAGATAAATATGTCATTGACTTGATGTTATTCTTCTAGTCTCTTCTCCCAGATTCTAGGCTTATGATATTATATAAATATAGTTACATATCTCTTTATTATCCAAAAAATAAAAGAAAAATCAAATTAAGAAAAATAAATAAATAAAATTAAAAAAAATTAAAAATATCAAGTTCAAGCATACTATAACAAATAAAATGTAACAAAATGTTATAAGAAGTTGTTTAGTCTCTTAAAAAAGTTTAACTTCATTTAACTAAAGTATTTTTTCTTATTTTCATTTTCTTTTCCATTTATTATTTTTAGACTTAGAATTAAAAGTTAGTATGATATCACATATAACTATCATAGATTGTTATATGTCACAGTCACAATTTATAGTCACATGATCACATATCATACAGAATGTCAGAATTGTGAATAATAAACTTGATTTTATTTTATTTTCTTTCTTATTTTTATTTTATTTTATTTTTTTGGAACTTAAAGTTGGTATTAGTATAATATTACATGTTACTGTTACAAACTGTCACACAGCATGACTCAGTATTACAACATTAGTCAATGTCATACTATTATATGATTATATATCATAAAAGAACATAATAGAAGATTTTAAAAGAAAATAATAATATTATAATATATTTGACATATGTTAATCTTAAGGAAAATCCATGGCCTTTAGAGTAGGTTAATGATACTGTAGCATTGACTAGTAACTTAGTATATATAAGATAGACAGTTTTATACTAGGAACTCTATTGAGTTCTCTTGTATTAACTTAATACAAGATTCCCTTAATATTATGATTAGTATCTCATATTCTCAATGTGGCTACATTATGGATTATATGCTCTAGGGTGGTTTTTGTATGATGCAATAATTGGCTGCACCATAGTTGTCTCAATCAGTGTCTTATGTAATAGATGTTACTTCTTGTTGTTTTTCTTATATTTATGACTCATTCTACTATATGGACAATAGATATATTCCTATACCCTTATACTTTACCAATTGATTATTCCTCTTATTCTTTCTTAAGTCTTTGTCTGTAACGACCTTAAGCTAGAGCTCAGGTTGCAACTAAGGCAAAGATTTGAGAGGAGTTTAAGGGATTTATAGCAAGTAGTAAAGCATACAGATACAGGTATCTAGCTACGCTATATATATGAGTAAGAAGAGAGACAGCAAGGCATACATGAGTACAAGAACATGACGAAGAGAGAAGGAAACAGTGAGGACTAGGTCAGGCTGTAGCACCTACTACATGAGGCGCTGACTGATACTACTTTGGTGCAGCTGATTGTTGACATCATGCCCTTTACCCTTGTCCATGCTACATTCTCGAGGTATCTGTCGTAACATTGTCTAAGTTACAATCTGAGCCAAGCTAAAGATTATAACTTAACTCTTTAAGGTTTGAATTGTTCTTTAGGGTAGGCTAGATTTAGTGTAGCATGAACTATCAGCCTAGTATATATAAGATAGACACTTTGTACTTGAAACTTTATTGAGTTCTCTTATGTTAACCTAATACAAGGTTTTTTCACTCTTAAATATCTTGGAAGTTGATTTATGATAAAATACTACCAATGCCTGTCATCAAGTCTATAGGATTGTTAGATGTAGTTCATATCTTGTTATTCAAGATTTAATAATAGGCTCTTAGAAGTTTAAATGAGTAATTATGTGTTATCTGAGTATATAAAACATAGGAGTTAGAATAATCTTTGGCTTCAGCTTATATTATAGACTCTAAGTGTCAAGTTAATGAAAGAACCTTATATTAGGGTTGAGACAAGGTTTTTTCATTAGCTTAACACTTTGAGTCTTTGATCATAATATTAGAGCTTAATACTTATTCTTGAGACTATTCAACTTAGAGCCTTTTTGTTATATCCTATATTCTAACTACATTTATTCTAACCAATAGATCTTTCATCTGTACTCTCCAACCTCTTCTAGTGCAGATCACATCTATTTATTCCATCTTGGAGATTCTTACTGGTCTAGATTAATTCTATAGATCTTTATTCCCTAACATCTGAGAATCACTAGAACTTAGGGTAACTTACTTAGCAGTTACATTCTAGATAGCTATCTTATATATACTAACTAGTATATAATCCAGTAGTTTATACTATAGTAGTCATTTTGAAAATCAACTAAAACTAGCATCTCTCTTCCAGTATTAGTAATAATGTACCTTATTATCTTCTGGTAGTTTTCCACTCTCTAAGTTTCCAAGTCCTAATCTGAAAATATGTGACCTATGCAACTAGTAGAGGTACAATACATAAGTTGAAGCTAGAGGTCATTTCAATCTGCCTTTTATATTCTCAAATAATACATAGCTTACCATTTTGAACTCCTGAGATGTTATGATTGCTTTCTCATGTTTACAATGCAGTTATAGCATAGACTATAGGTTTGAGGATTAATTTATCATGACACAATGATTGGTTGCACTATAATTGTCTCAGTCAGTGCCTTATGTAGTAGGCATTATTTCCTTTCTCTCTCTTCATGTTTCATAACTTATTTGCCATATGATTACCATACATTGTCTTTATTATTAATAGGTATATATAGTAGTAGATACTGTTCTGCATCTTTATGCTTTACCAATTGACTCAATTCTTTATTTCTACTCAAGTTCTTGCATAAGTTGCAACCTAAGCCAAGTTTAAGATTATAACATGAGATACTCTACCAAATCTCAGATAACAAGGTGTAAACTGTATTTAACACTTTTTTATTTAATTTTCTTACTCTCTCATCATCCTTAACTGGAAGTAATACTACTCTTTGGTTAAGAAGAATAGCCAGACTCTAGGTTTAAGAGATATACATACTAGTACTATGATTTAAGACTTAGAGTTTAGTCAAGAAAGAAATCTTGTATAATGTTTACATAAGAGAACTCAATATAATTCCTAGTACAAAGTATCTACCTTATATAAACTAGCTAGTTAGTCTATGTGAGATCTTATCTAACCTATTCTAAAGACCATATACTTTTTATAAAATCAATATATGGTAAATATATTGTATAACATTATTGTTCTAAAATCTTCTTTGTCCTTTTGTGTGACACATGATCATGTGACTGTGATATTTTGTGATAGTCACATGTAATATCATACTAATCCCAACTCTAAGTCCAAAATAAGAGAATAAATAAAAATAAAAATAAAAATAAAAAAGGAAAATAAAGTCTACTAGTACTTAGTAGATATATAATCTTATATGGACATAGTAAATAGAAAATCTACATAGTAGCTCTGTGCTGCAGTATTTTCTTATGATATGTATATATAAAAGAATAGCAATAGCTATTAAAGTATTGTTTAGAGTAGAATATTCTTAGAACAAAATTATTTACATTTTTCTTAGAGTAGTAGTTAGTAGCTTAAATAGTTAGTAGATAGTATGAGGTAATCAAGAAGAGTACTACTAGTATCTACTAAGATAGTGTCAAGTTTGGAGTATGATTTTGAGAGTAAAGCTAGTACTAGATTCTCTTTCTTATTCTTGTATATATATATTTTTTCTTACACCACCATCTTTAATATCATCAGGTCCAATCAATTTCTTTTTCTCTTACAATAATATGAGTCAATATAACTTTAATCAAATTTTACTTCAGATAAAACAGCAGTATGAGCAAATAGCAATATTGCAGATATTGTTAGTAGCAAGAAAAGGAGCAGGAGAAGAAGATGGAGTTGAAGTAACAGATTCAAGACCTAATACTAGATCAAATGTAGACATGGCTAAGCCACCAACATTTAATAGAGATACTATCAAAGTTTTAGATTTTATTACAGTATATAGGCTTTATATAAGAATAAAGATGAAAGATAATTTGATAGAAGAACAGATTTAGTAGATGTTATCATATATGCAGGAGAGTTAGCAAACATTTGGAAGTAGAATGTGATAGAAGATTTAGAGAACAGCAGTTTGTAATTTCCAGTAGTAGGAGACTTTCTCACTAATCTAGAACAAGAATTTAGAGATGAGGATAATAAGTTAGTTAAGGTAGCAGAATTGAAGAAGGCAAAGCAACAAAAAAAAAAGAAGAATTTTGTATATGAGTTCAAAAAAACAGTAAGAAAAAGTGGGTTTGAAGAACAATCTTGAAAAGAAGAGTTTAAAAGAGAAATGAATAGAGTAATTTAAAGGAAGTTGATGAAAGCAATGATAGAGGTCAAGCAGAAAAGAGGTTATACTAGAGTGCAATAAGAGCTATATAACACTAGCTCTTAATTATATACTAAAGAATTTGAAGAAGATTATATTAGTATTAGTATCAGGAATCAAGAAAAGAGGTAGAAATAATAATATAAAAGAAAAATAAAACATAAAATCTTTGGAAGGACTTTTGTAAATACAAAAGAATATTAAAAGGAATATATAAATAATATCTACTCATAAACACTTTTTCTTACTAATATACTTCTATATAATGAATCTTATATTATGTAACAAGCTCTTTTGAAAAATCTAGTAAATATCATTGCAAAAGGCTTAGAGCTTTATCTGTGCTAACAGAGTTTTAGGATTGTTCTAGAGCTGACATAAGGTAGGAAGTGAGAAATAGCTCCTAGAGAAGATGGAGATCCTATTCTGCTATTGGAATAACTAGATAGAAGAGCAGGGTACTTTAAATCTCTAGAAAATCCTAAGAGAACAAGATGAGAATTTTTAAAGATAACAACTACTCTATATAATAATAGATCTATTCTAATGTGTCAGAATTTTGTTTACATAAGCAGAGAATGATAATACTCAAGTACTTAGAAATAGCTCAGAATAGAGAGATCAAATTGGGAGAGAGCCAGAGTATTTAGCAAATACTTCCAGAATATAGGAAAGTAGATAAGCAGATAAGCAGATAGCAATAGTAGACTACAAAAGACCACAGAATATTACAGAAAAGTGAAGGAATATAGGAAAAAAGAGTTAGATGACATATCTGAATAGTTAAGAGTATTTGTATGCTACTTGAAAGAGTTTGGAGCATGGGAAAGCAGATAAGTAGAGGATAGGATAGTATAGTGATAAATTCCCCTGCCACATTGGTTTTGCCCTTCTACTATTAAGGTTGTGGGTTCATATCCTGTATTTAGCAGGCATAGACTACTACTACACCCTATATAATAAATTGTTGATTTTTTTAAAAAAAGTAAATAAACAAATAAATACAGATACTAGAAAAATTCATAGAATACAAATCAGCTAGAAAACATGAAAGAGCAAGTTCCCTTACAGTTTGGAGATCAGAGGAAGTGGATACTTATTCTTGATATTTATTATATTAAGAGTTCTATAGTCTTGTACTAACTAAGATATTATGACTTAAGACTGGATATTTAGTCAAAAGAAGAAACTTATATTGTTTAGCATAAGAAAACTTGGTAGAGTTCCTAGTATAGTTATATAGATAAAAGTCATCATCTTATATAATATATGATATCACATTTCTAATGTGTCATATGATGTTATGACCATGACTGTGATAATTGTCACACCTCATCATATTACTATGACATTTGTGACAGTCATACATAATATCACATTGTTTCTCTTTTACTAGGTTCAAAATAAGAAAAAAAGAAGAAAAAAAAGAGATGAGAGAATTAAAAAAATAAGAAGGACTTAAATAAGAAAAGAGAAATAGAAAAGAAACAAGTTCACAATTCTTGATTCTGATATAAGAGAGCCATATTTTTCCTTGATAAAGAAGACTAGCATAGCTATGTGAGACTTCAGCAGTCTTATCTAGCTTATATAAAGATTCTCAGTAATAAAGATATCTAGCTTCATCTATTTTGTAAAGGTATACTTTGAACATCTTGAACTCCACTCCTAAGACTAGTTTAATAGTATGATCCTACTTGTAGTGATCTGAAAGAATACCAAAATTTTCTTTAACAAATACTAATTTAAACTACTGAATATATAGAAAAATAGTAGAAGTATTGTTTTTAACCTGATTACAACAAAAGGTTTCTAAGAAATATTGAAAAGTGATAGCTGCTACTTATAGATCTAGAGCCAAATTTTTTGAGCACCACCAATCCTGAGCATCACTGGATCATGTAAAGGCAATTATCCAACTCTTCTAGTACTTGGTAGAGGTTTATAGAGTTTGAAATGTATTCTCCTGGTCATCTACTAATATAGAAAAGAGACTAGATCTATATACATTGAAGGCTTATTCCTAGTATTTCTTGATCTTCTAAATGTCTTGGCAACTAGTACAGCATATAAGATATTACATCATAACTACTTCTCTCTTTTTCTAGTTGATCTTGGAGTTGTAATTTTTCAGCTATATGAAACTAAGAATAAGATCTTACTTACCTAGACTTGATATTATGAGCAATGTTAGTATAGAACAACATCAACTACCTTAGATATTTGACTATTCTTATTTGAGGTACTATCAATATTGAAGATTAGTATAAGCTTGGAAAGCTTAGATATTTATATAGTGTTTTTCTATGAAGTTTTAATTAATAAAGACTTCCATAGCTCTAGAGTCTACTAGCACTTGTATAAAGAATGTTTTGGAAATATCAGTGGTTTTGAGAGTAATAGAAAATCACTATTTGAAGTCTATGGCAGAACTGTTATGAATCAAGACTCAAAGTGTTAAGTCAAGAAACAACTCTTGTATTGGGGTGACACAAGAGAACTCAATAGAGTTCCTAGTACAAAGTAGTACACCTTATATACTAGTACCCATGGTCTGTGCTAATTACTGTGCACCCTACCCTAAATGACCATGAGTATTACATGAGGCCAGCATATGTTGTCCATGCTGTATGACATCACTTTATTCTAGTTCCTTCTA
>Ga0157364_1008937_pt1 | contig 10385 bp, 5 predicted proteins | sample AttsexASBM2_FD_111476 | JGI IMG/M metagenome (GOLD analysis project Ga0157364, IMG submission 111476) | Fungus gardens microbial communities from leaf cutter ant in Ribeirão Preto, State of São Paulo, Brazil - Atta sexdens ASBM2 | ecosystem: Host-associated > Fungi > Mycelium > Unclassified ... | reverse complement strand
TAAATCTCTTAGGCAGATATCAAGTGGGAAGTTCACAAGAGAACTCGACAAGGAGCCTCTTCTTAATTAGAGTCTTATATACTAAATACATCTGGTCCGTGCTACAACCTCATGTCTGCCTCGTTTCTTACTCAAGGCCACCATGTGTACTCCAGGTGCCCTGACGTCATCTTCCAGACCCTTCCATCAAGTTCTAGGCTTATGACGTCACATCATGTGACTTATCATGTGACTTGCTTGTCATGTGCCTTCATCGTCCTAAAAGAAAAAGAAAAAGAAAAATAAAACCAAAAGAAAAATAGATAAAAGAAAAATAAAATGTTAGGTTTGAAGCGTTCCATAACAAACTTGACAAGGAGCCCTCACTACATTGCTACCCTATTTATATAATTTACAAGTGGTTCATGCTACAATAATGTGTCTACTGTGCCTCCTGCCCTAAAGGCTATATATCTATCTCATATCTACTCTGCAGTGACTGTACAAGACTGTGTATCCTGCCCTAATGTCTATATGTTAACCATGTGGTAGTAATGTGGTGTACATGCTCCCTGACATTATTGTCTAGGCTTTTCTAGTCTTGTAGACCCTTCTAGACCTATAAACTGCTCTAGACTGTTCTAGGCCTATGACATCATCTCACATGCCCTTTTTCCATTGTAGACTAATAATAATTACTACTATTTATTTCTGTCCTCTAATCCTAACCCTAAAAGTCTGTCCACGTACTCGTCTTATATGCCATATACAAGTCCACCTGTCTGGAAATAATGTTCCCGTGGTGAAACCACCTCCAGATCCTACAAGCCTGCCTTCTATGGTGGCCACCCTTCTCGCAACACGTCTTATGGCAGTGTTGCAATCATCTGAGTATTCCATCTTCCACAGTAGAGATACTCTTATCCAACTCAGTCTTCCATGACAGAGTTATTTCTGTTAGTGTCTTAACACTGAAACCTCCGCTCGGGGTAATAGAGGTTTTACCACTGAAATCCCGAGTATCTCCTATACTATCACTTTGTATAAAAAACTAGTAGTTATATTGTAATTCGCTAGTCTGATAATCGATGAAGATAACCTCTTATTGAACTTGATCTTTGGTGTTCAACAGCGACACACCAATCAGTACTCACTTCCACTCAGACTTTCCTCCCTTCATCTGAAGTTGCGACCACACAGTAGACAGATGGCACAGCACATAAGCTGAAGCCAAAGTTGTTTCACAAGTCTGCGCATCTCCGAGTCCATTCTGTGGACTTTCACCCCAGTGTGAACCATGCCTGACATTATAACATAACTAAGATAGTTAATAATATACTAAGTGATCTTATAAGATAAGAGTCTCATAGAGATTACAAGAGAACTCAACAAGGAGTTTCCAATGTATTTATATACTATATATACTATTATAACAAGTCCTATCCTAAACTACATATGTTATCCATAAGTTCACCATATTGTTACTACAAGGTAAACATGCTATAGCCATATCTTTGGTTATTGTTCTAGTTCCTTCTACTATGTTTCAGACCTATGATATCATATCATGTGATGCATCATGTGACAATGGTCACATGACTCTTTATTACTTAAGAAATAAAAGAAAAAGAGAAATCAAATCAAATAAAATAAAATATAAGGGTTCAAGTATACTATAACACTTTGTTATAATCCTAAGCTTAGCTCAGATTGCAACTTAGACAAAGACTTGAGAAAGAATGAAGAAGATAATCAATTGGTAAAGTGTAAGGATATATATCTATATCTACTACTATATATATCTAATAACCATGAGAAATATGTATGGTATTCTTGAGAAAACAATAAGAAAGAAATGAAAAACACATAAGGATGTTTCCACTACTACATAAGGCACTAACTGATAAAACATGAGGAGAATATAAGGCATAGTGAATATGAGTCAAAATTGAAATGAACTCCAGCACATATCCCAGTTATGTTAAACATAAGATGAATATCTGTAGAACATAAGATATAGATCATAGTAATTGTAACAATATCTCTGTTTTAATTTTCATGTCTCCATAAACACATTTAATCTAGAAATGCTAAATCCCTAACTATATATAAGGCTACTAATTTTTTGATAGGCCTGATAACTATTGTTTTTCATAGTATTGATGTTATAAAAAATGGTTCATGTGATAGTCCTCCTAAATATATTTCAATTGGAAATCCTTGATGACTTATGTCTGAATTATGCATTTGTTTGATAAATTCAGCCATGACTTCTTTCCAATATTAGATATTCTTTTCTCTATCTTGTTGAATGATTTTATAGTGAGCTGGAAAAAGGAATAGTATGATTTTTGTTGGCAATTATAATGTTTTCAATGATTTTTTTATATTGTTGACTTCTTCTTTCAATAAGATTAGTTCTGGATTTGCTGGTCTACTGGGTTCCAATGATATAGCATATATATTAAGACTTAAGCTCAAGAGTTAGAGCAAAAGAATTATATTTGTATTGGGTACTACAAGAGAACTCAATAGAGTTTCTGAGTACAATCTGTCTACTGTACATACACTGGGCTCATGGTCTGTGCTACACTAACCTAGCCTACTATTATAATATGTATGAGGACTAATATTTTCTTTTATCTATTTTTCTTAATTTTATATTTCTTTTCTTTTGAATTTCTTTTTCTTTTTCTTTTTATTGATGATGAAGAGGCACATGACTGCAGTCACATGACATATCACATGATGTGAGGTCATAGGCCTAGAGCAAACTAGAACAGACTAGAAGGATGACATCAAGAAGCATGTTAATAGCATGTCTACCTCATAGTGTATACATAGTGCACTCATGGACAATGTATGGACTTTAGGATAGGGTAAATATTAAGTAGCATAGACTATGTGTAATTTATATAAATAGGGTAGCAATTTAACAGAGATTCCTTATCAAGTTCTTTTGTGATTCCCACATCGATAGCCTACTTTGAGCTTTACTTGCTTGTGTGATTATTGGACTTTGTGTCTAGTGGTTGCCACAATACCTACTCTAAAAAGCATATGTTTATCTTAAGATCAATATGTATGATACATACTATATAACATTATTATTCTAGAATTTTCTACAATATTCTTTGTGATATGTGACTGTGTGACTGTGACATGTGATGTCACACTAAACCCTGATGCTTAGCCTAAGTTTGACAAATACTTCTTTATCTTGAACAACTTTTCCTTTTTGTTTTCCTTTATTGACAATTATTAGTTGTGAAGTATCTTGATATGTTTTTTGATATGCTTTTTGTAAAACTTTAATGTATTCATCAACTTTTCTTTTTCTTTATATTGATCTAATTCATTAGCTAGTTGTAATGTATTTGTTATTCTATATTTTTATAAATGATATTCTTCACAAATACTGTAGATATCTCTACTAATTTGTATTTTGTGAGTTTTTTCTATTTGAAATAGGATAGTTTTGATATTAGCCAATTGATTGCTTACTGCATTAGCCAGCTTAATGATATTTTGGATCTGTAGTTGAAGATCTGCTATAGTCTCCAATTCTCAAATTATTTTTTGATATTATTTTGTCCAATTCTTTTTTTCTCTATTTAAAATCATAATAAGGTCTATGTTGTTAACTGTATAAGTAATGTAGGAGTTAGGGAATGAAGGAGCAGTTGCAAATTGGTAAGACATAGTTTAGATTTGGGTTTATCAGTTGCTTATAATAACTTTGAGATGTCAATTTGTAATTTTACCCCTCTCTTTTATAAGTTTTGTTTCAAAAGCTTTGTCTAATAGTCTTGAATCACCTCTCTAATATGTGGTAATCCTGTTTCTGCTATATATTGATTATATTTATTCTCATATCATTTTCAATGAACTAAGAATTGCATATTATATTCTTGTTTCCTGTGATTCCATACTTCTTCAACTTTGTACTCTTTTTCTTCATTGATAATGTCTGGTAGTGGTGCTGATTCCATGTGCTGTCTTTTAAACTGAGGTTCTTTGCATTATATTAGCAAGTCTTCATTGAACACATTGTGTATTGCCCATTCTTCTGGTAATTTTAACTGAAACACTTCTTGTTTAATTGTTAGAAGGCAATTCACACTTGCCAGATTATCCACAGAAGTAACATGGAAGACAGAAGTGCAGGACTGGGGTTAGGAATTTACTCTAGGGGGTTGGAAGTTAGTACTACATGGATGATCAACCTTGGCTTCAACAGATAGAGTTGTACCTAGCCTGTTTGTCATGTGGTTGTATTTCTCAGATACTAATGTTCCAGAAGATTGTAAATGACAAGTGTAGTACAAGTCTAATTTGATTAACAGACTAAAGAATAGTACATGGTAGCTATCATTCTTAAATATGGAAGTACTAATCTTATAATACTCAATCACTATGCCTACTCTGGGTTGTCAGATACTACAAGAATTGTTACTCAGAACTTCATGGGATTGATGAGAATGTAAGGTCTAGTTCTTGAATTGATAGGTAATTGGAATGGAGTGTAATCCACACTGGAAGAGGGTGGAAATGTGTGGATGTTAGATGGTATGTGACAGTATCTCTCCCTTAAGGCTAAGCTCTTGAGGCCCTAGTTGCAGAGGGAGTAGTTGTTGCTGTAGTTTCTTGATATAATAGAAAAGAAATAGGAAGAGGAAAATCATATCACTTCAGGTCTGAGAAAAAAATTGTAATAAGGAGAGAAAAAGGGGAAAGAGAGAAAATGAAAAAGAAAGAAAAAAGAAACAGAAAAGATGACAATGAAAAATGTTAAAGTTGGAGAAGTGGGAGAGGACTAGATTTATCAGGATAGTGTTATGATTCAAACCTCAAAGTGTTAAAGAATGAAAGGAACCTTGTATTAGCATTAATACAAGAGAACTTGATGAAGTTTCAAGTACAAAATGTCTACCTTATATACACTAAACTACTGGTTTATGTTATACTAACTTTAGCCTACCTTAAAGGCCATGCATATTACATGTCATTGACATGTGGGATAACATCATTGTTCCAAAACCTTTTATGTTCTTCTGTGTGACATGTGACAGTTATGTGTGATGTCATGCTAACTTCTAATCCTAAATCCAAAAAATAAAATGAAAATGAAAATGAACATAAAATGAAAATGTAAATAAATAGAGTCTACTATCTTTAACTCTAATAGATAGGCCTAGTAGAAGTCAGATATGAGGTTGGATGCATGGATGTTAGGTATGGTTCATACCAAGAGGCAAAAGCCTGCAATGTTAGCTTAGGGATGTGTAGAGTGTAGAAACTCTATATGATGAGCTTGGTGATGTAGACTTGTTAGAATAACCTTGGCTTCAGCTTATATATTATACTATCTGTTACAACTTAAAAACATTAGAGTGGGTTAATAAGAAGAACCTTGTATTAGGGTTAATACAAGAGAACTCAATAGAGAACTCTGTACAGGATTGTTTACCTTATATACTCTAGACTGATAGTCTGTGCTATACTACACCTAAATAACCATGTATATAACATCTTGTATAACATCATTCCTTCCAGAACCTTCTATACTATCCCATGTGACACATGATTGTGTAACTGTGACTGATATGTAACATTATGCAAAACTCTAACCCTAGATCAAAAATATAAAATAAATATAAAATAAATATAAAATAAAATAAAAATAAAAACAAAAATAAAACTAAGTCCAACTTCTGCAATTCTAACACTATTTGTCTATCATGTGATTGTAACTTTAGATAAGTAGATAGAGTCTGAGATAGAAGTGAGTGCTGATGTTGGTGTGTTGGTGTTTGAATACTAAGAATCAAGTTCAATAGAAGTTATTTTCATTGATTATCAGACTAGTGAATTACAATGTAACTACAAGTCTTATATACAAGTTGAATATATAGGAAATACTAAGAGTTTCAGTGCATAGCCTCTAATAGAGGTTTTAGTGGTAAAATATCAAAAAGGTTGAATAGGGGAACTCTACTATAAAAGACTGAGTTTAATAGGAGTATCTCCATCATAGAAGACAGGTTATGTTAGAGATATTATAATGACAACACTGTTGTAGAAATGTATCCTCAGAATGAGTGGACTTAACATATGATAATAGATAAGTTTGGATGTGGTTAGCTAGTTGAATTCATTTTCTATGTTTTCATATTCTAGCCAGATGACCTTATAAAGTAACTTGCATGCCTGTCTGTGGTTGATTTTTGAGTCTACAATTTAGGAAATCTCATATTTAGGTTTGCTATTTATCAAGACTAGTGGTGGTAGCAGTTTGGAGCAACTGAGGAAAGTGTTGGGTGTTGTGGGTTCAAGTATAGACATATGAAATACTGGGTAGACAGCATATATTGACTTCAGAAGATAGATCATGAATGAGTAGATACCTATTTGACTGATGATTTTGAAGGATTCTAGGTATTTTTCCAACAGCTTTTTTGAAGGTCATATCATATAGAAGAACTGGGCTTTGATGAACACCTGTTGTCCTACCTGAAAATTTGGGGCTAAAGTTCATGTCTGCTAATTGTTGGTAATGCTGTTATGTAGTAGATATCTTTATTTTTAGGGTGCTTTGTAGTTTCTTGAGATCAACAGCAAATTCACAGGTACAGGATAAAACAATGTCTCTTTCCAGATATATAGTGATACTTTGGTAACAACCTTTATTTGTGAAGAATAGTGATACACCAGTAGTAATACTAGGTATATTGTTGTACACAAATTCTACAAGTAGGAGGAGGTTCAACTAGTTGTCCTGTTAGTAATTGCAAAAAGATACTGTTCAAGCATCTAGTTGGTGTGTTTTGTTTGGCTGTCTCTCTCAGGGTAATATCTAATAGTAAAGTGGAGTCACATGTCAAGAGCAGTTTCTAGAGACCAGAAAAAGTTTGAGATAAACTTGGATTCATGATTGGAAGTGATGTGAGACAGAACACTATGCTTGGAGAAGACATGGATTATGAATAGCTTTTCCAGTTCATGCAAAGTGATAGTGTCTACTGTCAGAAAAAATATGGCTTACTTGGAGAGTTGATCAATGATGGCCAGAATTGTATTGTAGTCAGATGAGGAGGGTAACTTCTCAATAAAATTTATAGAGATTAAGTTCCAAGGTTGCTTAGGGACCAGAAGTTGCTTGAGTGTTCTATAGGGTTTGTGGCATTGGGGTTTGGATCTCATACAATTGATACAAGAATTACAGAATTTCTTTACATTCACACATAGAGCTGGCCAAGTATAACCATGACAGATGAGTTTCAGTATCTTATTTTGTCTGAAATGTCCTGTAAGAATATAATCATGGTGGTGCTGCAGAATGTGTATTTGAAAATTGTTTGCTGGAGGTATATAAATTTTATCATTCTTGAGTAGAAGTCCTAATATGTCCAAAGACCATAGTTCCACTAGATAGTGGAGGTATTTCTGTAGTGTTTCATTCTGTGAGATGGTGGACTGGATGTCATTATGTAGGTTATTGAGGTCTATAATAGTAGCTGCTCAAAGTTTTGGAGAGACTAGGGTTGTGGCTTGGAGAGATGTTATAAATTGACTATGAGTGAAAACAAGATGTATGTCCTATGGGTTGACAAAGTTGTAAGCTGCTCTTTCTTTTTTTGGGTAGAAGTGAGTAATAGCATATAGCATGGATTCTAGATGTCCCAGACAGAAATAGATAATAAGATTGAACTGAGAGAGGAGTTCCAACCATCTTGCTTGGTGATAGGAGAGGATTTTGGTAGTCAAGAGACTCTAGATTTTGTGGTCCATGATGATGTCTATAAGGGGTTCCAATTCTTCTAAGTAATGGCACTATGTGCAAAACACTTTAAACACAGTGAGGAGCTTTTTGTTATGCATATCATAGTTAAGTTCAGCAGTTTTAAATATATGGGAATGGAATGCAACTGAATAAACCTCTTTCTCTTCTGTCATGATCAAAAAAATAGCTGTGAGTATGTATTCCAATGTGTCAGTTTCTATAATCATTTAAGCATTAGAAATCTAGTGTTGTGGTAACCACATATCATAAAGACAAATGATCACACAAGCGGTAAATCTCTTAGGTTGGATATCAAGTGGGAAGTTCACAAGAGAACTCGACAAGGAGTCTCTGCTAAATTAGAGTCCTATATATACAAAGTACACATGGTCCATGCTACAACCTCATGTCTGCCTCATTTTCTACTTAAGGCTACCATGTTGTATACATGTGCCCTGACATCATCTTCTAGATCTTTCCACCATGTTCTAGGCCTATGACATCACACCATGTGACCTGTCATGTGACTGCAGTGTCACATGCCTCTTTATTGTCCAAAAGAAAAGAAAAAGAAAAAGAAAAGAAAATCAATATAAAATCAGAAAAATAAAAGGAAATAAAAATAAAAATTGTTAGTGTTCAAGCATTCCATAACATCTAGTGAGTGAGGATTGGAGTAAAAGTGAATGCTTTCTTGAGGGTATTAAAAGCTTTGCAGTAATAGGAGTCAAGCAGAAAAAGGTTATACTAGAGTGAAACAAGAACTATGTAACACTAGCCCTTAACTACATACTAAAGAATTCAAATGAGATAATATCAGCATCAGGAATCAATAGAAAATATAGAAACAATAAGATAAAAACAATTAGAACACATAAAACCCTTAAGAGGGCTCTTATAAATGTGAAAGAGTGAAGTTAGAAAGAATATTAAAAGGAATATACAAGTAGCATCTGCTTGTAAATGCCTTTCCTGGCTAACACACTCCTAAATAGTGAACTTTACACTATGTAACAAGCTCCTTAAAAATCTCCAACAACACTATCTATCCTAGGTAATGCACCTTAAAGATATCTCTTAAGTCAAACCTTATGACTGAAGGTACCAACTGATACTCATCTTGCCAGCCTTTCCCAGACTGCTAGAACTCTCCAAAACTTATCTGAAAGTGATAGTAGGTACTAACAATACTCACTCAATAAAATAAAATTTTAAACTGGTCTTAAGTAGGATATCTGGATAAAGGTTCTCTCTTACTGTCCAATCTAGTGTATTCCTATCTTATTCAACTGTCTGAATATTTGTTACTTGGTAAAAGTCTCCCATGAGTGCACACTCTTTATAGCTAGTTATTCATAAGTGGTATTTCTGGTTCCCAGAGATCTCTTTTATTCAAGATCTAGTTGTAATATGGCTAGACTGCCAGTACTGAACCAACTATACCAAAAGGCAATTTAACTGAAAGCTTATACTTTTCAGCCAACCAGCAGTATTTATGCTAATTATAGGAATACCAGTTTGGTTAATAGCTACTACACCATCTCTCAACTGTTGTTTGCTTGAGAAGACCTAAGATGTCATTTAGGAGTGTACATTCTTTTCACTAATACCTTTAAAAAAGTCTTAAAAACCTTAGGCAATTACTTGATTTCATAGAAAAGCATTTCTTAGTGTAACAGCAGTATAGGGAGTTGAAGTTCCAAGAAGTGTCCTTTCAAGTCAGTCAGATTAGTAGAACAGCTATATCTGAGTAGTTGTAAATAAAACAATGATAAAAGTTAGCAAATCCTAAGAAGACTTGCATGTCCTTTATTTTTCTAAGTTCAGGCCAATTTTGAATCATTTTGATTTTATTAGAAGACATAGACAAACTTGAAGAGAACAGAATGTATCCTAAATATTCTATGAAGTTGGAGTGAAACTCATATTTCTCTGCCTTTGCATATAGTCTAGTCTTTTGAAGGTACACAACTATACAAATATTAAGGAGGTCTGAAAAGATATCATTCATGAACTGTTGAAAGTATTCAGACTTAAGACCTTAGGATTGGTTGAAAGAATAAACCTTAGATTAGGTAATTACAAGAGAACTTGATGGAGTTTCTAGTACAAAACTGTCTATCTTATATATACTAGACTACTGTTTTGTACTATACTCCCATTAGCCTATCCTAAAGAGCCATGCATTATTCTTAAGGTCAATATGTGTAGAACATACTATATAATGTTATCTTGTTTTAGGATCTTCTACAATATTCTATGTGATATGTAATCATATGACTTATGACTGTGACTGATTTGTGACATTGAGTCATGTTGTGTGACAGTTTGTGACAGTTATGTGTAATGTCATGCTAATCTATTAACTCTAAGTCCAAAATAGAAAATAAAATAAAAAATAAAATAAAAATGAGAAAAAAAGTGAAAACAAAATAAAGTTCACTGTCTTCAATTCTGACAGGAAGGCTGTAAGAGCATTAGCCAGACTAAAAGATATACTTACCCATTCAAAAGATTCATAGTGAGTTTGGAAGGCTGTCTTTCATTTGTCTTCTTCTGTGATCAGTATTATGTTGTGGCAACCACTAATCACAAAGAATAATAGTAGTACAATGAGTAAATC
>Ga0157364_1008936_pt1 | contig 10385 bp, 6 predicted proteins | sample AttsexASBM2_FD_111476 | JGI IMG/M metagenome (GOLD analysis project Ga0157364, IMG submission 111476) | Fungus gardens microbial communities from leaf cutter ant in Ribeirão Preto, State of São Paulo, Brazil - Atta sexdens ASBM2 | ecosystem: Host-associated > Fungi > Mycelium > Unclassified ... | reverse complement strand
GCGCGCGCGCGCGCGCGTGTGTGTGTGTGTGTGTGTGTGTGTGTGCGTGTGTGTATGTGTGTGAATCTTGGCGGTGGTATTAAACGCATACTGCTGTAGTGATCAAGAATAGAGATTAAACAGTAACTTAGCATATGTGCTCAACGCGTATTCATACACACGTGGAGACTAGCTAATTAAATTTAACGTAGAAAGGGCGGCAAATGCATAACGTAATGTCGAGCAAGTAGCGTAATAAAGTGCAGCCGAATGGAAGAATCCCGTCAGAGTTAGCTGCGTTCGAGAAATTTACTTTAGAGAACGCTCTCTCTCTGTCTCTCTATCTCTCCGTCGGAAATACTACGATAAAATTCAAGCAAAATTACTCCTTGTTAGAGTTCAAACAAATTCCTGCGCTTCACTTGTTTTGCTATGAGGCGCACGTGAGACGCGTCGGAGAAGAAAATGAGTAAACCGAGAGTTTCTCTAAAACTCCTTGGTCCAGCAAATGTCTTTCTCTTTTCCACTTGCAATCGATGCGAGAGAAATTCACCTCGCATATTTTCATTTTCCCATTCCCTTACTACCGTTACGTTATGTAATCACGATATCGTGTTTACGCGGAATATTGAAAAGCCCATCGATGCGATTAAGCTCGAATGGAATGCAATTCGATAGAAATATCAGAGAACAACCGACATTGGGCGACTCGGCAAACATTTCTCTATAAATATTAAGTTACATAAAGCTTATTGGTTCTTTATTAAAAATATTAACTTTCAATATTAATTATGTTGCGCAAATGTGCAATATGTTATTGTATAATAAATATAAATGTACTCAATATTTAAATAACCAAAGAATGTTATAAAATAATCTAATAATTCATCGTTTTACGATTATCATAAATTTCTGTTATGTAATATACATGTTATTGTAATATACTTTTTATCTGTTTCATACATATATAATTCTTCAAAGACCTTGTACGAGCAGTGCAAAGTTATCTGTCGCTTTTCTTATACAGAGATGTTATCTCAGGAATTTAACTCATAACTTTCTTGCCTGATCTGTCCTTTCACTTACCTTCAATTTGCTTCTAAAATTTGTTAAGAAATACCAGATAAATCTTTATCAATATAATTAATATCTTCCTAAAAATTATTATAGTCTGTCTTTATAAACAGAGAGAGAGAGAGAGAGAGAGAGAGAGAGAGAGAGAGAGATTTATGATTATTACTAATTTAAACTTTTTTCGTTAAAAACTTAACATTTAGGAAAAATTGTCTATTGCCATTTATTTCATTACTGCAGTGATTATTAATTCTTAGTACATTGGGTCATTCGTGTCTTGCGCATTTCTTTTCGTTAGAATACTAGAAGAATATACTATAGAATACTAAAAGAATACTTGGCTAAATATAATGATTTTTATTCTTTCCTTTTTTTTTTAAAATACATAACTTATAAATATTTTCTAAAGATATTAAAATATATATAAGAATTATTTAATAATTTTTGTATATTTGTAAAAAAAATGAAAATTAAATTCACGAAAGACACGATCATGTGTAATAAAGGACCAGAAAATTATCAATATTAAAGATTAATTATATATGTAATTATAAATGAAGGAATTAATAGGATCAATTCGAGATTTACATTTGCTACTAATAAATTTTCCTGTGCTCAAACGACATAAAGATATTTTACTACTTTCGTACCATCTTCACTATTAATACCTGTGTAGAGTGTAGAGAAAAATAGACGAAGCGTGCTGTGGGTTACTGCCGAAAATAGATCTTCCTTGGTCAGTGCTTTCTTGGATGCCCTTCCCCCCCCCCCCCCCAAAAGATTATTTTTCCTTATTATCCATACAGCACAGTACTTGCAGCAATATCGTTGCAATATTACTACAATGTTGCAGCATTGTTGTTGTTGCAACTTTTGTGCTATAGGGATATTACACGTTGATCTTAAATTTATCGTCGCGTTATCGCCCGTTTGCTTTGCGTATAGAAAAGCATACTCGTGGGACGCGATCATTTTGATTTATCGTTACACTGATGGAAGTGGCACTTAGGTAGTACAACGACGAAGCGATGCAATTCGTCACACAGCGACGTCGTCGCTATCACGAAAGGGACAGGCGTCGAGCGGCATTCTTTCGTGTACACTGCGCGAAGATGTTTGAACGGCGGCGAGGACCGCCGCTTCTTTCTCATGACGTTGAAGCAGTACCAGGCTTGAGAAATTGAAAACTATAAGCATCGCAACGCGGCGCAGCGACTCGTTTTACAGCAATGGGTCGAAGCGTATTAACCGCCACTGGAGATGGTTCGCACGTTTTTCTCGTATTTTTCTTCCCTTATCGAGTATCGTCCCATTATTTTTTCGTTTACCATGTGCTTTTCCGATTCAATAAATTATGAAGTACATTAACAATAGTGAAATACATTACTCGATACTTATCTGAATTTTCGATATTATTGTTATTGGAATATTCTACGCATTAATTATTAATTGTTAATGTTAACTAGAATGACTTTTAAATATGATAAAATTCAACGTAACAGGAGATGTGAAAAATTTTTTAGATAATATACTTTGCCTTAATATGTAAAGATTAACAATATATTCAATATGTATTTATGTATATACATTCAACAATAGGAGAAATATATTACTGAAATATTTATATTACCTACATTCCAATTTCTCCGACTCTCTCTTGTTTCCGTTACAAATAAATTAAAAGTTTTTAGCATGGATACTAATAGCAAATTCTTGTATTAATACAGAATTTTTACATCATACATTTAAAACAAATTTTTGTCTTTACATTGTGCACGTATTTAGAGTTTTTATTTTATATTTAAAATGGATAGTACTTACGAATTATTATATTTTCCATATATAGTTAAAGAATTAAATTTATGACGTACTATGATTACTATATTGATTTTAATATAATGCACCAACACGCACATACAAATCTATTTGGTAATTATTTAGTATAAGGAACCATTTTCCAATGACCTTGATCTTGACATATGTTGACCTGGAACAAATTTTAGCCGTTGCTCGTTGTTCGTTAAAAAGTTATTAACAAAAAAAAATTCTTCAATAAAACCTAACTTTTGGACATGATTATGATGAGACAAAATCCCTGCTCTAACAATGCAAAATATTTTCTTATATAATTTTTGTGTATTTAGAGTCAGAGAATTTATATTTTTAAAGCAGAGAATTTGTTCTTTTAAAAGCACAAAATTTGCGTTTTAAAGGAAAAAAAATGTGCTTTTAAAGTAAAGAATTTGTGTTTGTTGCAAAATGTTTTTGTTTATTTGATTCATTCAATATTTATATTTTCAGATATTGGGTATTCCTTAGCCATTATGTCAATAAATGAAGTTATATATTTGTAACAATATTTCAATCGTTATAGGAATTTGAGCGACAACGTAGTCGTGTTTACAATTGCAGTGTTTATTTCGCGAAATGTTAGATTTAAACTTCTGCCCATATAAAAAGAATGGAAAAGATGTACATTATACATAATAAAATGTTTCCTGTTTTACAAATATAAATTCTTTGCTTCAAAACCACATTTTTTTCCTTTAAAACGCAAGTTTCTATGCTTTTAAAAGAACAAATTCTCTGCTTAAAAATACAATTTTCTGACTCTACAGACACAAAAATTATATAAGAAAATATTTTGCACTTTTAGAGCAGGGAATTTGTCTCATCGGAGCGCAAGTCATGTCCAAAAGTTAAGTTTTACTAAAGAACTTTTTTTGTTAATAACTTTTTAACGAACAACGAGTGACGGCTAAAATTTGTTCAAGGTCATGATCTTGACAACATATGTCAACATCAAGGTCATTGGAGGGTGGTCCCTACTAAATAATTACTATCTATTTTAATAACTCATTAGGTTTTCATATTAGAAATTTATTATTAGCGTTATTATGCAAATAAGAAAAAGCCTTGAAACATTAGATTATGAATGTTAATGATTCATAAAAAGAATAATATAAATAATATAAATACAATTTAATATCGAGACATTAATAATTTTCAAATTATAATACAAGTGACTGAAAATTTTATGATCTTAGAAAGTAAGCTTGGAAAATCAATAATAAAGTTTTGCCTTATTTTACATGAGCCATATTTTTTTTTAATTTTAATTTCAGGTAATACAAAGGCATAAAAATCTATATTACAAAACTTATAACAAAGATGTGTGTTGATAATTTAATTTTTTACAAATGCACGACATCTTGCAAAGAGTATAATATGTATAATATTTTGATATTGTCTACTCGCAAGTCCTTTATCTAATGTCTTCCGTTTTACCACAATGCGACCAACCCTTTCAGCTTTATCACGCTCATTCTGCAAGCTCTATATCGTCTGCAGCACAAATATGTTTTACGTCGTTTCCGTCCTGCTCCACATGTAACTCGCTCGCCAACGCCAGGTTTTCGCGTGGGCTTCCACACGACTCTACGTGACAAAAAATATAGCCACCATACCGTTCGTTGTTTCGTTGAGGGTGGATCGAGCGGTAGATTCGCACGAGACGACCTACATCCATTCTCCTTATCCTCCCGTCTAACCCTTGGAAAACCACAAGCTCGTTTCCACTGCGCCTTAATCCCGTTTTCCGCGATAAAGGCGGACGCTCGTGACCCTTTCTTCTTCCTCTTCACGGTTGAAAAATTGAGAAACAGTGAATACATCCGCAAAGAGAAGAATAAATGTTTTGTACCGGTAACGCCGTTAACGACTCATAGAAGCAACGAACGGATGACATTCTTTCACACGTTGGTACTTTCGCATCTACAAAGACACTATCGCATATTATCACGAGAATAATATCAAATTTCTTTTAAAAAAAAAGCTTCTTTTTCAGAGACTGAAATAATTATCTCGAAATAAATGTGTTAATCTTTAGCTCATCTTAAGAAAATGAAATAGATAAATCAAGATTTATGATTAACTTTTCTGTTAACTGTTTTAATTTTGCGCGATTTTCTTTCTTTCCTTTGTTCAGTCGCGCTTTATAATATTGATAAAATATAAGTTATAATAATATTCTAAATTTTGAAAAATTTATTTATTGAAATGGTTACTCATGCCGACACCTTCTGAATATTGACTACACGCAAAAAAATATTTTGCTGCTTCAACTACAATTATAGCTATTTTTGTATCTGATAGAAAATTATTATGTATCATACGCGTAGAATTTATAGCACAAATATAAATTCTATCTGTCATCTATATGATTAGGTGCAATATATTTAATATCGCAGTACTGGCTAGAAATCTATCTGTTTTAGCTATTTTTCGTACTTAGATCATTTTCGCTGCAAGACCACTTTTTTGAGTGTATATTTTTGAGTGTGAAGTTTTCGACAACAATTATATTAGGATTCTCGAATTTTAAACAATACAATTTAAAGATAAATATAGTAGGCTAATGAGAGTCAGCAACGATAAACGGCTCAATTATTTAGTGAACAATCAATAATCGGATATTGGATTGATGTCTTCTTTATTTTGTTTAACGTTTCGACTCTCTCTGGAGTCCTCTTCAGCAAGAATGATGCAAGTATAATTAGCTCACATGTCCATAATGCTTAAATCATGAGCAAATTGACAAACATACAGCGTTGTTAATTATCAACATTTCTACTTTTTAAGTTTTAATATGTTCAATAAAGCTTCAGTACAATGCTTCATGTTTTGTGATGATTAACAACGCTGCATATCTGATTATTGATTGTTCACTAAATAATTAAATATTTATCATTGCTGACTCTAATTAGCCTACTATATTTATTTTTTTGTATTGTTTCAAGTTTTCAATTTTTTTATAATATTTATTTTTACAAATTTATATTCTTTTTGCATTATATGCTATTGCAAATAATGGATTTTTTCTATAAAATAATATTTAGTTTATTTCATTTTGTCCATTTAGTATAAAATAATAGCATTTAATTTTAATAACTTTTTAATGGTCTTTTTTTGCATCATAATTACGTATAATTGAAGTGATGACCTTGTAAATTTTCTTTTACACGCGCAGTACACTCTTATAAATCACGATAAATCACAGTGTGATAACAACGATAGAAAGAATGATGGTAATAACTGCGTTTAGCAGAAAAAGCAGCTTTACAACTATTGCAAGATTCTTTAATGTGATTGTGGTTCTTACCCTCCTCATTAGATCTAAATGATATAAACCAATCGTTTTAAAGAATCTCAGAATAGTGGCAAAGCTTTTTTTTCTGCTGAACGCGATCATTGTTTCAATATTAGTAGGTCATTTTACGTAACTGTCGATGAACCATGTCAACGAAATGAGTCTCGGATTGGGGAAAGTTGATAAAACTTGGATGATGAATGATACTCGATCACGTCGCACTGCCTCCGCTATGTATATGCATTCAATGAGGAGGACAAAATTAAAATGAATCGTGCTCCTACAATGAGAAATGCTGTCAATGTCCGAAACGATATTCCCAAACTTTTAATTAAAGGCGACTTCCAGAAAAAAAATGAGTTATTATACCATGAGTTTGTAATAGTTTTATTTACATTAATAGTAGTACATGATAAAATACAGCCTTTTGTTTTTATTATTGAAAAGTTGGGATTGCGCGACTATGACGTTCCTCGCATATGTCCAGCAAGTAATAATGGACTTCGCGTGGGATGCATTCAGACACGGACGTAGATTATTACACAGAATTCTGAAATTTGCTTGAGCTCACTAAAATATATCGGATTACGTTAGGATTTCGACAGGAGAATAATAGATACGCTATGCTTCGTCACATTACATCCGAATTTACTAGATTTTGATAGACTAGGTATACTTAGGATAGAATACTCGGAGCAACGAACATCAGCAAATTCCGGTGTAATCCAACCGCGTCTACATCTTGCTAAACTGATGGCCAGTTATTTGGAATTCTAATGTACTTTGACATTTTGTAGCAAACATTGATATAGACACGAATATTCACAACTTAATCTAAGTTTCATTTAATGTACAGCATGACAATATGATCTAAGCGTGTCTATGTATATAACGGCACCGTAATTACATGCTTAATACGAGAAATGTACGAGGTAATTAAACAATCGATTCGAATCTGTCTTTATACATATAAAACAAGAAATATATGAGTACAATGATATATATTTAGTAACTTTATGTACATTAATTGCTCGATTACTGATTAATCAGAATTGTTACTAACTGACCACTTCAAGATATGAATTATTGGTCCTTTTACCGTTTTTCCTAGAATCGTTTATTTTATTGCGCATAAAAGTTTCACTGTATTATTCCAAATGCAAATTTTCTCTTCGCAGCTGCTAATAAAGCCTAATATTATGCAATCGTATGCATTATACATGCCTGCGTGCCGCGTATATATTATTGTTACCTGCTCGTTGTTCTATTATTAATCGCACTTAACATTTACTTATGATATTTTTGCTTAACAATGACATCACAACGAGAAAACTTCATTCTCAGAACGAACGTACTCAGCAGCAAATCGGGATATTATCCGATAACCGACTGTTGTATTATGCTTTATATTCCTATACTCATTGTACTCCTATTATAAGTAATAGCCTACTGAACACAATTACATTTCACGCTACGTAGCTACACAGTGGCTGACGTGTAAAATACAGGTTAGATGCAATTTTACGCTGTGGCACATAACGGTAGTACGTCACGCGAGATATAATTCATTTTGTATCGTATTTATATTTAATTTTTCCATGTATCACATGTTCGTATTAATAACTCGTGTCTCTGCAGTGTTATCCGCAATAGTTAGTTTACGCAAATGTAATATTTTTTCTCTTTAAACCAGATATTTTGCTCTTAAACACACACATATCCTATTTCATTTGATACGTCATAACTGAAAAGGATTAGATAAAGGACACATTTTTTCATACTGTTTTGTATGTGTAAATGTTGTTGTAGATAATGCTTTTAATGTTAAATACGATCGTTGTCTCTTTCTTTCTTTAACTTTATATTTTTACTACATTATATTTGTGAAATAAAACCTTCGCTTCATACTTTGAAAAAAAACAAAAAACTTTAAATATCTAGAAAAAATGTAAATATATACTCCTACTAACATAAAATAAAGATTTCCATTGATTAGGTTTAATAGCAATTTATGTACAAGGATATTGTATTCTATAGAATCAAAATCTATAAGTATATACAAGAAACAAATTAAACTATGGTTTAATTTGTTTCTTGTATATACCTATAGATTTTGATTCTATATATTTGTTCCTTGTATGTACCTAGTATTAGTCAAGATTAGTAGAGATGGTTCCACAAGATAAATCTATCATTATTTATTTACTAAAATAATCAACAATGTTTAAGTATGAAATATAAATTCACATACATAACAACTTTAATTAGATGATAAGCAATTTAAGATATTTTATTACTTTGAAAATATAGAATAAGATTAGATATAGTACAATTGATTTTCTTGAACGCGCATACTATAAAAGAGGACAATGGTTCGCGTTCATTTCCATTACAAAGTGCAAAATAAAGAAAATTGCACGTAGCAACATTTTACAATATAGTCTTATGGACGCTTTTCCGCTATCTAATCCTCTTTGGTCGCAATAAACATTAGTCTGTGGCTGTTTCACGGTTGTACTTTAGCATAATATTACACACAGAGAAGTCTTTCGTTTTTCTTCCACTATATTGTCGCACCGAGGAAATTCTGCTTCGCGAACTTAATGCAGATGCTATCTGCTAATATATTTTCCTCCGTCGCATTTCGATCTTTAATTTTATCATCCACAAATACGCTATCCAGGCATTTTCCAATTACAATATGGACGTTTACACACAAGCAACGCGCGTGCACGTTGTATGCGTCAGGTATGATGATCGATGAAATGGTAATCGCTTCACTTTATCCGCAAGTGTGCAATCACCAGCATAAAACTAAATTCCACAACCATGCGAATTCAATATGATTGATGAACGCACAGCGAACCATTTATATTTTAATTTATATTTACAATGTATTTGTGTAATAACTTATTTAAATTTATCACACATTTTTAATTTTAATGAGTCGAATTATTATATTGAATGTTATATATTTTATCAAAATGCCGTGTTTATTATAAATGAGAGTGTATATATATATATATATACACACACACGTATAAATATTGATTGTTTATATTATTATATATATATATTGATATATATATATTGATGATGCAAAGATGCTTACTTGAGAGAGTATATATCGCATATATGATTGGGAGATGTACATTTTCCACTTTAATTGCATACGGATGAGTGATAATAAAATGGAAATCAAATTGTAATTACATCATACGTATCTAATGCACGTACTATTACGTATCATGAAAATTTATTTTACATAATAAATATGATTTCTGTGCTATCTGCAGTGTCCCCAATGACACTTGAAATAAATGGCATTATTCTAATGCGTTTGCATGCATATCGATTGCAGTTGTATCGTAGAAATCATTAAAAGGTATACCGCAGTAGTTACTCTCCGTGGCAATCCGTTTAGACATGTTGCGCTGCTAAATTTCATCGTGCAATAAATGAAGAATTAACGCGCTCGCGCGAACTTTGCGCAACTAACGTTGCAATATCACAAAAACTTTATTATCAGCACAAATCTTTATGGTAACCAAAAAATAGATTGCGTCGTATAGTATACGAAACGCACATATCGCTCGAGATACATACAAACAAGATTTGCTGCCCTCGTGCTCTCGGCAATTCGTGTGTTTTCAGTCGTACATGACCGCGCCATTGCGCGTCGACCGATAGTCGTCGTTGTCCTCGTTGTCGTTTTCGTTTATGGACGTTTTAACACGTTCACCAGAGGTTTCAGTTGCACCCGATACGGTGATCGATGGAACACGGCGACGGTAGAGACGAGTCACTGCCCAAGCCAAAGGCCTGGCTTCAACGAAGACCTGGTGATTTTCTCTATTTATATTTTACAGTACGCGTTCATCCCCTATAAATAGTGCGAACGGATAACGTTGGTAAGGCATCCAAGGGCCAATAACGAAGGCATGAACATCACACATTTGCGCATTCCTGCAATACATACGTACGTATATATGTGCTCGATGCATACGGGAACGCGAACACGTAGGGCCATTGCATATTTACGCGAAAACGATGCTCAAAGACGTCGAGTCACGCCAACCTGTAGGTCTTCGCCTGATAAGCAATTCCGTAACTGCCGTATCTGCAACTTACTTACCTTCCGGTCCACGTAATAGCTACCCTCTCGCGCGCGCGCGCGCGCGCG
>Ga0157364_1008935_pt1 | contig 10386 bp, 2 predicted proteins | sample AttsexASBM2_FD_111476 | JGI IMG/M metagenome (GOLD analysis project Ga0157364, IMG submission 111476) | Fungus gardens microbial communities from leaf cutter ant in Ribeirão Preto, State of São Paulo, Brazil - Atta sexdens ASBM2 | ecosystem: Host-associated > Fungi > Mycelium > Unclassified ... | reverse complement strand
TTTAATATATATATTTTTGTATGTTTTATAAAAATTCTTTTTATGTTTTTTTTTATATAATGTCAAACATATATATTTTCATTCATATATTTTCTATATATATATATATATATATATATATATATATATATATATATATACTGTGAATTTCAGATTTTCAGAAGTACTATACGTTTCTACTCTGTTTCATATGTATAAGTTTAATGCAACTTCATAGCATGAACATGACTGAACTTTCTGGAGGAGTAGAAGGAGAGGCCTCGAGTGATTGATACATCCCGGTGATTCGGTTCGTTGGCTAAGGATACCGCGAGAAGATAGTAAATTTTCTCTGACTGGCCCACAAAAGAGTCGAAGCTGCAAAGCGGAAGAAACGCAGAATGGACTCCTTTATTCCAACGATCACGATTTTCACTTTAATCGGAGTAGTCATTCTTAGTGATGTGGTTCGGTGAAACTTCATTAATAAATTACTGCATTTTGTACTTTAAGGAATTTACAATAGATATTATATCAAATTTGTTAACTGTCAATAACATTTTTAATATAATGATAATATCAGAAATTGAGAATTAATCCTTTGCTTTTTATATCCCGCATTTATCTCTATCTACTATATTTAATAAAATAATCAATAAAACGAAAAAGCTTAAATTAGAATTATTATTTCTTTTTCATGCATCGTTATTCTTTACATCAAGGAAAATAATGTACAACAAACGATTTTCATTTTGTGTTTGTATGCACATTCAAACGTGACTACGCGAGACGATCGTAGGTAGAAAGTCGAGAAAGAAAAAAAATTGGTGAATGTTCGGTGAAATCATAAATCTTCGTGAATCCAACCACTCTTCTTGTCGGTGGCTGCACGAAAGCAATATCTCGATAACGAATCGATGTATCTACGAACGACCGGAGAAGCTGTTCCTAGTCGTTCAGAAAAATGTCTCTCCCGTTTCGAGCTACTCATTCGTGCAGGCTTCAAAAGAATTCAGATGCATTATTTTTTTCAAATTAAACCAATTAAATCGACTTATCTATATCCAGAAAAGAATTTAGAATAATTGAATTTCTAATTAAATTATACGATATAAATATTATTTATACTGCATAATTTAATAAATTTAATTAGAAATTACATATTTAGTTATTATTGCTAAATTCTAAATATATTTTTATTTGCGGGAATTATGGGTTATAATTGACTATGAGTTATGTTTAAATGTAAATTTATAGAAGATTTCAATAATTTTTAATATATGAGAAAAATATTTAATACGTTAATACATAGAATTATTTAATATACAGTCCTCTGATTCAGAAATAAATAAAAATAAAATTGTATCAAATAAGTCGACACACAGCCTGTACAGATAATTATTATGAACTTTATAATTGAATTCGTAAAGATTTTCCTTTTAATCTGGGACTTCGAGATGGGTTGGATTAAGCAATGGGCAGCAGCTGGTTCTTGTTTGAATTTGAGTCAGGGTCGACGAGCCTCGCTTGTGAGTTATCGAGTCTTCTTCGCGTGTACTAAAATAGCGATCGGTGATTACGGTGGTCCTCGACCAAATCTCTCAGACTATGAAACGTAAACATATAGAACAAATACCGCCATACAAAGTCGTCAAAAACTAGAGTAAATGATATTTGGACCAGATGAAATGTAATAACAAATATATTAATCCCTAAAAATATCAGTGACATTCTGAACTGATATATCGTTTAAGTAATACATTTTTTTTCGCGTATAGACGATTTGTTTTCCTGTAAGTTTTGATGGAAAATAATTATGAATGTTGTTTAGAAATATCCTAAAAATATAGCAGTATCTATGAATTGAATTTCTTTCCCATTAATATCCAAATTATGAATAGGTATATATATATATATATATGAGACTATATTTAAATGTAATTATTGAAAGATAGAATTTATATGTTAGCACTTAGATAATAATTTTTATATAATTTTTCCTTGCAATCACATATCTAGATCACGTACATTGTGACATTTCTAAATTCTCGTCGGTCTTCTCATCGTTCCGTTCTAAACTCAGTGTAACAAGCAAGAAATTGTAATTGAGTCTGGCAATAGGACTAGTTTGTTACTGCATAATGATGATTGTAACTGTGATTGCATTTGGATAAGTAACTAGCATAGGCCTCCTATGTAAATTACGTCATGTAATTATCTCAATATTGATATGATTGAAATTAAAGAAATTCTCATCTTTAATAATAACAATCTTTACCACTATATATATTATTTGATATGCATTGTCAACAATTTTAATTATCATAAATGATAATTCTAGTATATTGACTGAAATATGAAATATATTACATTATAATTACATGTCTACAAAGCTCAACTAAATCTGCAAAATTTTTCTATTGTAATTAGTAATAATAGGCAATTTAATTGGAAAATTCTTCTCGTAGTCATTAACTTCATATTTGTAATATTGCGTGTTATTTCCGATAATTTGCGTGAGTATTCAGGGTTTGAGATATTTCAATGCAACATAAAACTGGATATTGACATTTTTAATTAACAATTAATGCAATAATACATGAATTAAAGATCATGAATAATGATTTAATTCATAAATGATGCATTTATATAAATAAAACATCAATTTATTTATGAATCAATGATTTCTGTAATTATTGTACAATTATTATAAAGTTATGCGACCTATAACACACATTATCAGATTGCGAGAGAATTAATTCAGATTAACTTTTTAAAAATAATATCACTTTTTTCTTCAAATGTAACAAAAAAAATTAAATTTTCCACAAAAATGAAAAATTAAAATTATTTTTTAATTTGGCAGAATATTATTGACTAATAATGTTGACAAAAAATCTATTTTGAATATAATCAAATGTCATTTTTATTTCATAATCCTTAAAAAACTCTTTTTGAATTGTGATAATTTTGACAATTTTTTTTAAGATAAGATAGTTCACTTTTAATAATTGATAGGATACCCTTTACTTAAGTCATTCATGATAATAATTTGAAAATCACGTTTTTTGCGCCACTTTTGAAGTAAAAGAGTGAGTATATATTATCTATTGTAGTATAAAATGTTTTTTTTTTTAAGTTTATATTTGTATCATTCTTAATTACATTTAGTTTCCTTTTTTGTTTAAATAGCGCATGTTAGGCTATTCTTATACTCTTTTTCTACAACAAAACACTTCAGGCTGTCATTGCATCAATTGTTCGGTCACACAATAGTTATTAAATCCTTTAGTTGGTTAAACAACTTGATAAACTTTAATCTAGATATCAAAATATCTTCATAGTATCTCAAGTCACGTTCCTGGTATTTTCAAAATATATGCGCCGGAGATCGGCGCATCGTCTAGTCCACGCAATCCGTGGTTGTCACTTGGCAGGCTATCAGCAAGAAACTTCTACGGAATCTTGAGAAGGATCTTTGCCACTATTATGTGGCACGTGTTCTACTCAAACATCTCTGTCTTATAATTTAGTTGAATAGTATAATATAATTTACATAACTTTCTAACAGTAACGAAATGCATGTATATTAAATTTTAATTCATTTTACACGGTCTATTTAAATAGTACCGAGATAGATTCAGGAAAAATTAAGAAATGAAGATAAATTTTATTAATAGAAATTTTTAACATAGTTCCTCCTGACTTCAATGCACTTCTTAGAACGTATTTCAACCGTTGAAAGCTCTTAATACTATCTCTCTTAAAGTTCTTAGTCATCTTTTGAAATAGCTTTCAATGCGCTCGTCATTGAAGATTATTTCGAAGTCAATTCGCCAGATGTCCAAAGTATCATCAAAATGCGTTCTCTTTATTTGAATTTTTCATTTCGAACATCAAAGCCATTTATATCAAACAAAACGATTAACATCGTATTTCTTTTAGATTTTGCCTTTATTTTGATCGGTTTTGTTTTCCCTGAGATCAACCCAAGGATGGATTTTGAAACTTTGTTTCAAAATGCGAATTTGAGATTGGCCAATTCCCAAGAAGAAAAAATCTGACGAAACTTTCATGGCCGATTATTAAAATATTCTACTTCCAGCGTTATAAAAAAATCAGTATAAATAGTCTTATATTGGTATTAAAATTGATATATTAGTTGTCGGAAAAATGACATTACTTGTATGTTCAGGAAAAAATTGATCTCGGAACTTTTTAGACAGATATATTTTAAATAAATTCATACGCTATCTCTCAATTGATATCACATTTTGATTTTTGTAATTGAACATTTAGGAGAACATATTTAGCATGTATTTGTATTGAAATGAATACTTTAATACTTCTAAAGAAATTATCTTTTAAAAAGACAAAGATATTTTGTAGATATTAACTATTTTACGGTATTCTAATTTTTTTCAAGCATACTGATACAGTTTTTATTATAATTACATTGTAATTTTTTCTTTTATGTTATCTATCTTTATTATCACTTATATCATGAATCTGAATTTGATGTGTTGGTGAAATAGGATTGCTCAATCACTATTATTTGCCGTTTGTTCGAAGGCATTGTTAGGAGCAGCACGTACAATGTACGTGCGTTATTATTTTGTTGGTTAGAGGCCAACCATTACTATTATATTATATTGATTGCTTGACCTCGGACGAGATATCTGTAGTAACTATTGTCGGAACTAGTGTCGTAATTCTGATTTGATCAAACATTTCAAAAAACCGACAATTTCAAAAAATGCAGTAAATATAATGGAAAATTGAACGTTAGGCACGTAAAAAAATAAAAATAAAATGTCTGGTCTGCTAAAAAGCGAATTTTTAATTTTATTTAAATTATTCAATATTTTTTATAACAATTAATTTTATATTAATTTAATGTTTCCAACGTTATGCAGAATTAAAATAAAAATTAAATTTATTTGGAGGCTTAATTAAATAATAGTTTGTTTTAATATTTAAAAAGAATCCATTTATAACAAGATTTAAAGATATTTATCATTACTTAATATTACATTAACATTACTTTAATATTACTTAATATTATATTAATTTCCACATTACTCTGACACTCTCAATCTTTGTTTTTTTTTTCGCAGTTTTCTTGTTGCCCTTTATCGCGTGCGAAACCAGTGTAACAGCTGTACGGCTATGGCAGCCGTGGCTTTTCCCTACGATGCTGTAAAATGACTCCGACCACAAAGGGTTCGTTATCTCAATGACTGTTGCAAACGATGCTAGCTCGCTTATGTAACAGTGTCGTACGATTCTTTTATCACAGCCTGAACCCTCGAGCACTATTTCGAATTCCAGTCCAACTATAAAGGATGAACAGACGTATATCGATATTTTCACAGTTTTTGTAGTAGATGAATAATTCGCCGCGAATATTTCTCGTTGCATTCTCGCGGTACGCCAAACTAGACAGCTTGACGCGGAAATCCGTCCGGGAGATTCGCAAAACGCGAGGATGTGGCTGGACTGTAACCCCGATTACGCAAACTTACCATCGTCCCGGAATCTGATGTGATCGATCAGAGTGACGGTCCGAAGTTCGTGTTTGACGTAGGTATCGTAGATACTATCGAGCGTCGCAATTGCTCCGGTTGCCGCTGTGTTGACTACATCCGACGATATTGAACAGATATGTAAATCGACATCCGCACTGTAAACGAAAGCAACAACAAGATTGAAAGATACGCCATTGCAATAATATTTCCGCGAGATGAGCGAAAAGCCGAGAGGGTAGGAGACAGTTCAATTTACACGTACGTCGCTCTTGTATAATACGTCACATTTTTTTCGGAGAAACATTCCCATCTTTTGGTTTTGTTAATTGGTATTATTATTCTACATGCAAATGCTTGAATAATTTCCGGTTTTTGTCGATATACATCATTTATATCAAGATTATAAAATCGTGGTCAATTTTACGTTCAAAGTTCAACACGATATCCGGATTGCTTGGATTTCATGCGCATTTATTTCTTAAACTGACGATATCGTTGTCAGTGTATGCAAACACCGATGCCAACCATATTCCAGTTGAAATGTCAGATTAAAGTCAACAAAAAAAACGTTGATGCCAAAGCTTACTTATATTTGTACTCTAGATTTTAGACAGAAAAGATAAATCTAAAAAAAAACATTTATGTTTATGTATATCGTCACGTCCTGTATGTTTACCTATAGATATTTATTTTGCAAACAACTCTCAAAACGACGTACCAATAGATTCAAAAATATAAAGTCATCGCAGGAAATTAAACCGTTGATATACAGAGAGCAGTTCTGGCATCCAACAGTTATTTTATATGATAATATTAAAAATATTATACGTTCCACAGTACTCTTCAGGTATACACCGATAAAATAATATGCAGATCTATCTGGCTAGTCGATTAAACATATTATTTAAACGTATGCCATCAACACACGTATGCACGCAAGCTCTTTTTATCTTTTAAATATTTTATCTGACGGAACAATATTTTCTACCATTAATACCACAGGACATGGTACACACACACTATATAGAAGTATATATAGAAGTAGTGTTCGTAAATATCGTAAAATCCATGTTGCATACGGGTGACTAGCTTTTCAATCAATGGTTGTTTGAGTAGCTATTTCCCAGGAAGAAAATATTTAGCCATCACAAAAAATAGAATATTATCAGTTGTAGTAAATCCTAAAGAATAAACATAAACTGTTAATCAACCAATCAAAAACCCAATGTAAATTTATAAAAAACTTTTTAAAATAATCAATCAAACACATAAATCATACATTTTTTATTATTAAATACAACTAATCAGTGTGACTAAACAAGTAAAACGCGCGAATAGAACGCTGATGGACGTCCCACACGTGAATTCTCTTTTTTTTTATTTTTAGTAGTATATTTTTAGTAGTATATTTTTTGAAATCAGTGATTAAATTAATTATCAGTAAACGATTAGAACAACCAATACATTCTTATATAATTATTGCAATTATTCGTATTTTAAATCGACTTTTAAATCGACAATTGTAGAAAAAAAATAATTTGACATCTATCCGTTCAATTTAGTCGATGAAAGATCATTATTTTTGCATGTAAATGAAATCTGTTTTTAAAAAAATTCGAAAAGAAATCCTGTTTTTATAGTGATATTGCATCTGTCAAATGCGCTTGGTATCGATCAATATTTTGTTTTGAATGTTTTCTTTTTTATAACTTTTTTATAATTTATTCAAATGTATGTAAAAATTTGGACCGGATTTAATCGGATTGTCAAAAAGCGACCGAATAAGTCGGATACTGGATAGTTGCCAGATATCCATTGTATCCATACTTTCTCGCGATATCACAATAAACAATAACGAAGTAAGAGGGGGCGGAAGGGGCGGTCCTCCCTAGACGCCGTTTTAGCAAAGGCGCCAATTCGGCAATATATATACTTTCTCGTTACAAGTAAAAATTTGGAACGAAAGATTTGTTTGTAACGGAATATAAAAGGCTATAAATTACCTCGATTGCTCGGACGAAGAATTTTGCTACAATAGAGATAAATTTTTATAATGCAAGAAATTTTGTTGCTTGTAAGAGGCAAGTATACGGGTGAATTAAATATTTTAAAAGATTTTAAGGGATAATTATTTTACAATTTTTTACAAATTATTACAAATTTAAGACAAAAACACATATGACATTTCATACGACTATTTGTCAGTGTGAAATGACTTATTTTTAAAGAATACAAAATGTCAAAATTGAAAGAAAATCTTTTTTTTTTTTTTTTTTCAAAAATTGAAAACCAATTTCGAGTTATTTCGATAAAACTTTATGTATGTTTCTAGGAGATTAAAATAACTCGATATTGGTTTCCAAAATTTTTGGAAATGATAAAACTTTTTCTTTAATTTCGACACCTTATATTTTTGAAATTAACCCATTTTAAACATATGAAATTTTTGTTGTCTTAAATTTGTGTAACGAATCATACTTCAAAATTTTTCAGCGTACTTAGTCTTTATCCTGTGTTAATCAAAAGGAACCAGACTATAAAAATTTAAATATTTATCTAATTTAAATCTAACCTTTATCTTCTTCAAAGCAGTTCCCTTCTATATATTTTCTAATATATATATTTAATACAATAATCCGACCACTTCTGCCGTGTTTCTTATTATCTCAAATCAATTTAAGCACTTTTTGCGAGTCTGGATATCTTTGACTGAAGTTTCAGTCTTCTGTGACAAACATTTTTACGTTCAAATTGTCGCAGTAAAAAAAAATCTATGTTTTTTGTCTGCATCAACAAGAACAATTTCTGGTGCACAATCCTTTTCATGTAGAAAAAAACATAGTCATTGCACTCCTAAGTTTCTTAGATCTCTACTCAGCGCGTCAGATTTAAATCCTTTTTGTGATTTCTTTCTGTTTCTCAAAATAAAATTAAAGTTTAAGTAGCGGAAATTTCGATATGGTTAAGAACATCTAGGTTAAATTGCAAAAAACTCTTAGCACAATTTGAGACTTCCAGAGAGCGTCTGAGACATGGCATAAAAGCAGTGGAATCGCTGTATAAATGTATAGATAAAAAAGGAATTACTTTAAAGCAAATAGTGATCAGATTTAAATTATATAAATTTTTATAAACTTAATCCGCTTCTTTTAAATCGATATTAAATCTATGTATACTCGTTTTGTCTATACTCATTTTGATAATGTTTATAAAAAATATATAAAAATAGAAAAGAAAATCTTAAATATCACAGTACAATAAAATACAATAAAATAATTGTAATCCCTTAAATTTTTATATTTATAATATATTTTAATCCCTTGAGTAGCAGAATGTTTTAAATAAAATATGTTTCGAGGAGCAGAAAAAAAAGATATTTTGATTTCCGTAAAATTTAGTATATAAGGGATGTTCTGAATTTTTTCACGCGTGGCGTGTCTTGCTTAAAATATTTTACTTCTCTCGTATATATCTTCATTAAAAGCTCAATTTACCATTATCTCAGGCAAACTTTCGATATCTATCTTTTTAAACCACCGATATATTCGGCTTATTATACGTATACTTTTCCACTGCTTTTTCTAATAATGCATGCCGCAACAAAGGCTCTAACAAAGTTAGGGTATTATTTATGCGTTTTTTTCGTACGACAAATATGTATAGATCAGAGAGGAATCTCTTTATCCTACAGTCAATCAACAGACTTGAAAAATTTGTTGTATGACAAAAACGCATAAATAAAATAATACCTTAACTCTGTTAGAGAACCTTTTGTCACCCTTAGATTAGAGATCGTCGTAATGCTCTTGGAGACAGTCTTGACGTACGGCGTGGCAGTTCTATGTAAAGTTGGTATCATTGACACATTTTATCAATGAGTGATGCTCAAGCAGATGAAATTTTTATGTATTCGCCATAGGCAAGAACTTTACAAGATTTGATACAATTCCTTCAAAATGGTCATTTAGAAAAAACGTTTCCAGATTTTCCAAATTTTTATCTTATCTTTTAATAATTTTCAAAGAGGATCAAATCAATTCCGAACAGTTTTGATGTGTCTCCTATAAATTAGAAATAATTATAAATTAGAAATAATTATAACTATTTTTGAATATAACATATTCCAAATAATTTAACCATCAGAAATAATATTGAAATTCCATTAGGTCACGACTGAATAGGGACAAATATCGCGGAAACTATCAAGGAACTTGCAAACTGTCCAGTAACGTCTTCACGGAATTCCTCCTCCGATTATCTTCTTGAGGTTGGAGTACGTCATAGTACTCTCCTAACCCTCAGTAAATCTATCATCTAACTAGTTGAAGTGGTAGACAGCCTCTAGGCATTCCTAGTTAAATCGTTTGCCATTGAATCTCGCACCACTGATTCTCTGATAGTTACTGTCGTTTGCATCAGTTACATCGAGACTTTGTGAGATGAAAGATTATTGATACCAGAGTTAGAATATCTATAGAGTTGCAATCTGAACTTATTTAGATAGTTAACCATTTAGATGGTTACCTGTCCAATTCAAGACGGTTTTTACCAACACAATGTAGATTGGTGAATTTGAAAATTGAGTGCATATTAATTGCAAACAATAAAATTTAGATATAATTTAATCACAGTTAAAGAACGATAAATTATCATTTGAAAATTGATATTACAAAAATATTTGTAATTATATAAATAAAATAAATAATCTTATATTACGATGATACATTGAAATGTATGATATTTCTTTATTGTAAACTAAAAAAATTTTTATGTGAAATTACAATATTTGTATAATCTTAAGTTCCATTATTAAAAGTATGTATATATTTACACATGTAAATTAAAATTAAAACTTACAAATTATTCTTTTTTTTATAAT
>Ga0157364_1008934_pt1 | contig 10387 bp, 9 predicted proteins | sample AttsexASBM2_FD_111476 | JGI IMG/M metagenome (GOLD analysis project Ga0157364, IMG submission 111476) | Fungus gardens microbial communities from leaf cutter ant in Ribeirão Preto, State of São Paulo, Brazil - Atta sexdens ASBM2 | ecosystem: Host-associated > Fungi > Mycelium > Unclassified ... | reverse complement strand
GAAAAGGAGCTTGCAGAACAGCTTGGCGTTACGCAGCAAGCCATTTCCGTACGATTACATACGAATAAAGATTGAATTTTACAAAAAAAAGCTCAGAACTTTTTTGTACACCTAATAATATATCATTCAGAATGTTATTTCTTAGTATTATTACAATATTTTTTTAGTAGAATATTTAACTTAATATCCTTAACATATGTTTTTTTCTACTTACTATTATACAATATTTAAAATGTTGCGCGTGTATTTCTTGTATTAATAAGATAATTACTGCAATATTAAATCCTCCCTAGTCATAAACAATAGCTTTCGGTTTTAAACCACATCTTTGCAGAAATGTTAATTATTTCTTTACATATCTTAAAAGTTAGGTAGATAAGATTGCACTATATTAGAAAAGCTATAATCAATAGACATTTCCCAATCAGATGATAAACATCTTATATAAAAAACAATTGATCAGCAAATCATCTTGTCCGCTTCATTTCTCAATCTTCAAATCCAATGATTTTATCGCTCTTAACATCAATTGTAAGAGCGAGTTGAATAGACATTTCGTTTCCAGCAAGTATGATATATAAATCTTTTGAATTTATCTTATTAGTACTTAATATACGTTTGCAATTTTCTCGGAATCATCACTAGCATACTATGATGAAGGATTTATTAAAATAAATTAATATAAATTTTAATTTATGTCGTTGAGCAGGAACTTGATTTGTATGCAAGGATTATTTCTAAGTTTTGTATCTTACTGAGGATGGCTTGAAATGTGAAATATATAAAGTTGTAATAGCAAGAGTCAACAAATAATATATGTATGTTCTTTATGTGTAAAGTGACCAACCGCCCAAATTGAAAGGGACAGTCCAAATTTTAATTCTTCGTCACTTTATAATGTGTCCCAAATTTTGTCTCAAATTAGGAGCATGATTATGAATTTTCCTTCTTTTAAGTGTGAAAATAATAAGTGCAAAATATAATTTTCAATGTGATTTTTTTATTTAAAAACTCAAATATTATTTATAAAATATGGTATCGAAGAGAATAGAAGAGTACTTTTAAAAAATGATTATGATTTTAGTTTGATATAACTTTTGTTGTGATCTTATGTGATGTATACATTAAGTGTTAACAGTTATTTACGAATATAATAATATAATATCATTTATGTGTTTTAATAACAATTATGAAAAGATATTTATTAAAATTTAATTACGATAATTAATATTGAATCTTTCTTTAATGTCTCTCTTTAACTTCTTTAAAAGTTGATTGCTTTAATACAAAAAAATTTTAATTGTAATATTACCTTTAATAATTTTTCCTTTAAACGTTTTGTTTCGGACAATAAATCACTCGTCGTATTTTTTATACTCATTTCTACTGTGTTATGACTTTTACGTGCTTTTCGATACTTCTCATCAGTCTCACGTGCTGTTTGCCGTAATGTTTTCATATCTGTAAGAATTAAAGACAAGATTAAAATTATATCAAGAAACAGTTCACAAGATTAAATCACAGCGAAGAAGGTGATATATATCCCATTACGTTTTACTCAATATAACTTGGTTAATAATCAATATTTAAGTTTAAAACTTGACATTATATTTGTTAAAATATTGTTAAATCGATTCTGGACTCAAAATTACGAATTATTTATTACTTAGGACTAATGATGAGTATTCAATCATATCTTTTGTGATTTTTCAATCAATTTAATCATTACTCTATTTCGAAACTTCGAATATTATTTAAAATTATATACTCTTAAATATCTTGATAAATTGAAAGTCTTAGTAAATCTTGAAATTCTTAGGTCTTGAAATTCTTAGGTCTCGATAAACTTTGATAGATCTTGAAAGTCTTGATAGATCTTAAAATTTGGTAATTTTCGATTCCTTTGATTAAAAAAACATTTGTTTGAATTAAAGAAATGTGAGCGTTGCTATACGGTTAAAATTTTTTCATCTATTTTAACATAAGGTCTTTTACAGTCAGAACAATTATATGTCGGTGGACGAAGAGAGTATTACTTGATTCGAACCTAAGATTAAATTGTCTAGTGTAGGAAGATTTTTATTTTTAAGTAATTCTTGTGCTCCTTTATAGGAGCGCAAGATAATTTATTAACGGTAACGAATATATTTAAATTGTCGTTACAAGTGGAGAATGGCGTATCCACTTCTTTAATGTCGCATGTAGGCTCAAGTATTTTCTAATCCGATGTGTTTTTCACTTTCTGTCCGAGGTCGTAATTCTTGTTCTGTGATTGGTTCGTCTATATTGAGGAGATCCGGCGCGAGGTTGTATTCCTTTGAAGCGCAAAGTTGGTTAGGAAGTTTCCATCAGGCGCAATTAGGTTGGTCGTGATCATTGAATTCCTTCGGCATCCTCGGAGTAGTCTGATTCAGCAGGATCTTTTTCAAAGATGTCAATGTATGTTGACTACGAGGTCGTAAATTGTATCTTGACGTGGATGTTGTGGGGATTTCTTCCAGTCTCAGTCTTTGCAGTAGAACTATAGGTCACATGTTTTTATAATTCTTTGTGAGTTTATGAAAAGCGTTGTCCTTAGAGTTTCCCAGTCCCAATTTTAATTCTAATTGATCATCTTTGATCGGTTCTACGTCAGATGTCTCCTGTGAGGAAAGGCGGTTAAGGAAAGGAGAGGAAAGATTCCTCAGTCCATTGAAATTTTTGAGTCATTGACCTTGTTAGAGGTCGTCTCATATAGAGTTGGCAAGAAAATGGTCTTCGAAGTGGCTCATCATCAGAGTCAGAATTTTCCTTACTATGGAAAGAGGAATCGGAACCAAGATGACGATTTTTCTCAATGGTTAACACCAGTAGGTGTGGAAAATCTGAGCTAGGAACAGGATTTCTGAAGAGAGAGCATGTGCGTTATTGTTATTACAAGTTTCTGATTTATACAATTTTGTAGTTATATTCTTCTAGTTTTAGACGCCATCTCATAAACCGTGATATCGGATCTTTAACTCTATGTAGCTACGTCAGCGATTGATGGTCGGTTACGAGCACGAAGGTTTGGCTGATGACGCCTCCGATTGCATAATCACCGACGCATCGGTGGTAAGTATAAATTCTCTCTCGAAATCAGGATACTATAAGATCGGTTTCTCGCAAAGTAAAGTTTTTAATGTATCGAAAGTGACTTGCATTTCCTGTGTTCACTTAAAGATTATTTCTTTCTTTAACAGATTCGATAAAGGGCTGGCGAACTTCGAAAATTTTGAAATAAACCGGCGGTAAGGAAAAAAACTTGGCGTATATTTTTCAAGTTCCGCGGCCTTGAAAGTCCTTAATGGCCACTATCTTTTGTGAGTCTGGTTTGACGCCGTTTTCTCCTATCACGTGACCGAGATATTTCGTGTCTAAAAAACTCGCACTTGTCGAATTAGAGCGTTAGATTAGCGCTCTAAGTCCTTAGTTTGTTAATTTTAATCTCGTGTTCTTGCAGTAAACTAGCGTATAGCACGATCATCCACATAAACGAATAATTCTACTCCTTGCAATCCGGTTAGTACTTGATCCATTAATCTTTGGAATGTGGCTGGCGTGTTTTTTAATCCGAACGAAATTTGCATTCGAATTGAAAGTGTCGAAAAGGAGTGGAAAAAGCTATTTTGTGCGAATCGCTCAAACAGGGTCCATGAGAATTTGATGGAATCTGTTTGCAAGGTCTAGCACCGAAAAATATTTTGCACTGCCTAATTGGTCAAGAATTTCACTAAATTTGGCAGAAAGTAGGCATTCCCTGTAGTTTTTTTGTTTAATTTGCGGTAATCTATCACCATTCGCCAACGCTTATTTTCTAACGAATCCGGCATTTTTAGTACTATTCATACCGGCGAATTAAAAAGCGAAACAGAAGTCGTTACAATTTTTTTCGATACTAAATCCCTTACTTCGCGTTATTTCTTCGCGATGTACGTGGAGAAATCTGTTTATGATGAACGGGTAGATCGTCGGTGATGATAATTTTATGAGTTAATGCGTGAGATTTATCGAAGTGCTCGCTAGAGATATAAAATCTGTTACTGTGTTCCTTAATCTAATAATGTGCTCTTTCTCAGGACTAGTTAAATATTCAAGTTATAACAATGGTAAAATGTGAGCTAATTTGTCGGATTTATTGACATTGTTAACTAGTATCGAAATGCTGTGTATATTCGCTGTACTTTCATAATTACCAGGTGTAGTATGAAATGACGATTTTTTTCCCCAAAAAAAACACGTTAAATTCGGAAGAATGATAAAAAGAGATTTATTCAAAGTATGCTCCATTGCTAATTACACATTTTTCCCATCTTTCAGGCAATTTGTGGATACCACGCCAGTAAAAATCTTCCCCTTTTGCGAATCATTCATCGAGTCATTTTTTCACATCTTCGTACGAATCAAAGCGCTGCTCAGCAAGTGCGTGACCCATCGATGCAAACAAGTGGTAATCGGAAGGAACCAAGTCTGGTGAGTAAGCCGCATGGGATAGAACTTCCCAGCTGAGTGCTTCCAACGTGCTCCCGAACTGATTTTGCCGTATGTGTATGGAGCATTGTCATAGAGAAAAATGATCTTGTGTTGCTCTTTTGGTATTCTGGTCGTTTTTTAAGCAGCGAACGGTTCAAATCGATCAATTGTTATTGATAGCGTTTGGTATTAACCGTTTCGCCAGGCAATAGCTCATAATAGATCACACCCTTCTGGTCCCACCAAACACAGAGCATCGTCTTCCTGCCAAAGCGATTCGGTCTTACGATCAATGTGGATGATGCGCCTGATTTTTTGCACTTGGGTGCGTCCATGATTTTTTGCACTTGGGATTCTCAAAAAAAATCTACTTTTCATCCCCACTAATGATATGATGCAAGAATGACTTTCTTCTATATCGTTCGAGCAAAATTTCACATGTGTTTTTGCGCCTCTCTATCTGTCTCTCAATTCATGTGGCACTCATCTGCCGACTTTCTGAATCTTTCCCATCTCTTGTAGGCGATTGGAAACAACTTGTTGACTAACGCTCAATTGCTCTGCGAGTTGTTTTTGTGTTTGTGAATCATCTCCATCCAGCAATGCTTGCAATTCCACGTCTTCGTACTTTTTGGGCGGTTTTCCATGTTCCTTGTCTGCAACATCGAAATCTCCAATTTTGAAACGCTGAAACCATCGTTCACACGTTTTTTTGTGATGGAACATGTTCACCATAAGCTTCTCCAAGTAATCGGTATGATTCCGCAGCAGTTTTCTTCAAATGAAAACAAAAAATTAATACTGTCCGCGAATGCTCCTTATTTCGTCATATTGAACACAGCAACACAATACTATGCAAACACTTTTCAATCAAATCACTTTGCGCGTTTGACACTTGTTGATGGTACAATAAAATGGCGTATAATGTTAAATCTTTGTACTTCACACTGCATTGATGCACCATCTGTTTCTCAAATCGTCATTTCATACTTGTACACCTGGTATAGCTTCTATTAATTTCATTGTTATCGCCGCTAGTGAGACGCCAATCGCTGAAGAATTTGTTAAGATAACGCATTTGTTTATTATATTTATATTAATTTGTTTATTATATTTATATTATATTTATATTAAGTGAATTCAAATTTCCCTTTTCAAAAATAGAGTATGTGTAGGTTTTAATGATCAAATTTCGCGCAAGAGAAGCGTGTTCTTTGAAGCTATCAGGAGGGAATGGTTCTACTGGCGTGAGGGGTGAGTTAGCGACGTCCAGTGAACAGAGAGATCCATCAGGAATATTCATTATCGAAGACTCGATAGAGTTAATAGTATTAATATTTGTAGAATTAGTAATAGTAGAATAAGGAGAGTTATAGGGAATTATAGAATTGTTCGATTGATAGAATTTTGACCCTGGTGGTCGACATGCTTCGATGTGTTGTGAGGTAATTTGTTAATGTTGTTTGTGTGGAAATGTTTGTTCGTTAATAATATGTGCGATAGGCGAATTTCTAATTTCATTTTTTATAGATGAATTCGTTTATTACAGGTAAACTCGTTTATTACAGGTGAATTCGTTTGGTTGAGTGGAGAATTGTCTATTTTATTTGGAGGTTGAGAACTCGATTTTTTAAGAAGCGATGAGTCAGGCGTACGATCACGCACTGGAGCTTGTAAGAGATTTCAGCGAAAGGGAGATATCAAAACTTCTATTTTGTAATCTAGAATATTAATGATTCTAATGTAAGCTTTATTATTTATGCAGGTAACTATGAAGTCTCCGGCAAAAACTCCTTCGTGGTTTCGAAGGCGGGGGAGATACCTCGTCTTATTTTCGGATTGACAATTCTAATCAGAAATCCGGAATTCATTCGAGCTGGAATTTTGACCGATTCTCTCTCTCTCTTTGAAGGGGAAAGGATCGGTCAGATAATACTGCTTTTAGCATAATTTTTGCATGCATTTTATTCAATGAAAAAGGTTGATCCTAATATTCCTTGTGGTATTATAGGAAAATCGTCAAGGACAATGTGGAAGATCACTGGGACTGAGGAGAGGCTCGATCGATCTGAAAGTATTAACCATGTTCTCAGTGATTTCAGTAAATTGCAAAATTTTGTTAATATTAACAGATATATTATTTTTAACGCAGGTTTCCTTTATGTTAAATTGAGTACTCGTGTTCAGCATGTAGACTGCGAGTCCCCGAAAGGAAAGAGATCGGAGTTCGACGACGGATACGTCGGCGCAGTCGGATCGGAGGACGTGTATTCCTCGAGAATATATTTCAAAGGAAGTACGGAACATGCGTTCCCCTGGCTTCGGATAGTCCCGTTGGCCGAGGCCGCGAATTGATTTCCCGCATTCGGGGTACAGATACTGAATTATTATTAACGTTTCCGTTATTAATATTCGAGTTATTAATTCGAGATTATCGCTTTCTATTGGGTTGTTCGGAAAATTCATGCCGATGTTGAAGGAAAATTGAAACGCAGAAGATTTAAATTTTAGTATACATTTATTAAATTATATAGGTTAATCGGCACGAACTTTCTGGACAACCCAATACATTCATTAAATAAGTATTCGAAATTCTTGCAGTACGTGCAAATCTTCCATGTGCCTTCGTAGGCGTTAAGCGCGGCGACTTGATTGTTCAGGAGCAGTAAGCGGCGCGGCGGGAGCGTCGCGTCGCAGTATTCTCATGTGCGCTTGAATACTACCAGAGGCATACTACCGTCGCGCGAGTTAGAGTTGGCTTTAATCTAGAGCCTTCTCTTTCAGATCGTTTATATATCATTATCGTTTTGGAACAGGCGTTTGCGAAATTCGTATATCCCTTTTAATTTGATAATCGCGAGGGAGACCTTCGAAAAAGACTTCGAGGGTATACGAATCGATCGATGTCATTTCGGTGCTTGTTAAAGTGCGGTCGAGATTTACTTAGTCACCCTCTATTATGGCCGTTCGCAAATCTTTTATTCGACCGATATAATCGAGTATGTGTTCCCCCGGTTTTTTTATACGCGATACTAAGCTGTCCTTTATAATAATTGGCGCTTCTACCGGAGCCAAAGGTTAGGTTAGGATTTCGAGAAATTTGGCTACTGTAAGGTGAGTCTCGTCCTCTATAGCAAGATAAACGTGATGCGATAGTCTGTTTCGTAACATTCCTACAAATAGTGCTTCGTCGACTAGCGGTATGGAATCCTTCGCTCTTTTGTAAGTGCGCGCGAACTATCAAACGGGAATATTATATCCGTCATATTTTGGCACGAGATCGATCACGAATATATGATTTCGGATAGACCGAATGAGCAGCGGAGAACATCGTGTCGAGAGATGGATTAGAGGGAAGAAGAAGGGGTTTCCTTTGAAGAGGGCGATTGAAGAATGAGGACTTCGGTTCTGTAAGCATAGAGGCGGAGAGGTCGGAAAAGTCGAATCCAGCGCCTCTGACACCGTGCGCATCGTGTTTTTAAACATCTCTGCACGAGATCTAAATTCCCGTTCCCTTTTTTGCATAATTTTAATTACTTGTTCATATTCTTTTCGCAGATCTTCTATTTTGTTGGCGTGGCCTCCACTGTCTTATATCGAATAGTCTGTATAATAATTATATGGAGATAATTATATTATACTTTGACTTGTATCACTTGGCATGACTCTCTTATCTCTCTCTCTCTCCCTCCCTCCCTCCCTCTCTCCATCCCTCCCTCCCTCCTCCATCCCTCCCTCCCTCTCTCCCTCCCTCCCTCCCTCCTATTTCTTTTTCATTTATTCTCGACATGGCAATGAAAGAGAGAAAGTTAATAATCGTCGCGAAATGATTATGCCAGCGGGAATGCGATCGCAATTCATATGGACTCGAATCGAGTCTCATCGTATCTCTCTCCATTATGTGCCAGTTGACCAAGAAGGAGAGAAAATGTGAACGGACAATCCTCACACTCGGATATGTGTTATGGCTGGGCGCTTACCGTATATGCAACATGTGGGGATGGCTTTTACTCCGTCGATTTGGAGATAATGCCACGGAGAAAAAGAAAAGAGGTTGCGCTCATTTAAGGGACCTTGGCGCAAGCAGTTCAAGCAGAAGGTTTCCGCTCAATCATTGCATCGGTACGCGAACTCTGTTTACGTGGCTCGATTGACACGGTGAAAATAACCTATTGCGGATGGGGGATCGCAGCGCGAACTGAGTTCTGTGAACGACGACTCGAATGCAGCTTTACACATGCTGCGTGAACAAGATTGTTTCTTTCCGATCGAGCGTTTTGCTTAACTCGACGGAATTTCTTACGCCTATGTGGGTCTCGAAAAATCTTTTCACGGAAGATCAGAACAAAATTTTAAGAAAATCTCATGAAAATCAATGTACATCCCACTGCTGTCATCAATATATTTCTGGTAGACTACTACTACGATGAGGCATTCTTTTACGAATTCACCAATTCGTAAACGGTTTCGAATGTTTGGCAATAACATGAGATATGGCATATGATGCAGTAATGGCTTTTGTTGAAGATGTAGTAGTATCAGAACTCGAACAATCTTCTTGACAAAAGAGCTTTAACCCCTGAAAATCATGTTTCTTCTGGTTCATATATTTCGTACTACATCCATTGGAATGTTTAATATTGTAAAATCTATGGAGGATGTACTTTTTAATAACAAAGAATTGATAATCACATAGAAGACAGATAATTTTATTATTAATAAATGCAAAAAATCTACCCCGTCAAAAGATTGCACGTACCTATCTCTACGTGAATTCGGTAGCAAGATCATAAGATATAATATTAGACTATAAGATATAATATTTATGCACATCATATTTTATTCTATTAATTAATAAGCACTAGTGCACTCAGCATTATTACATATAGTACTTTTATACTTAATATTATGAACGGAGCACTATCTCACCGCGCGATTGGTTCTTATTTATGGATCTATAAATAAGAATCAATCGCTTGGTGAAGCAAGCTACATTCTGAATCCCATCGAAAAAAAAAGTGTTGCAACCTTTCTGTGACCGGCTGTACACGCAAGCATCGGTGAAATCCGCAAAAAAAATAAAAACGCAGCATAGACTTTTATCGCATAACGCATAGTGCATAAGCGAATCAACAATCAGAATCTTTCCTTTCCTCCCATTTCATGGAAAAAAAGAATTTTCGATTAGTTGATTCCGATTAGTTGATTCCCTTATGCACTATGCATTATACGTTATGCAAGAGTCTGTGCTGCGGCCAATAAATTTGCGCAACAGAAAACAGCAGAATCGACGGAATGAAGCCACGACCAATCACGAAGTTCCACAGTTCCGCATCCCATGAGGATGCGATCCCATGATGCAGAATTGGTGGACCGCTCGTGATTGGTCATGGTTTCATTCAGCCGATTCAATTCCATTTACATATTGCACAAACAAATGATATTTTATATAAATTTAATATTCTGTTATTTGAAAATTTAAAAATTTTTTTAAGTAATATAATATTTTTAAATAAATAATATAATTATAAACCACTCAAGTTATTATGTGAATAAAACTATTTTTATCAACAATCTAAATTTTGTACGCGTTTCGATCCTTATCGAGTCATTTTCAATGTTAAATAATAAATTTAAAAATGTTACTGGTAATTACGCAAGTTGTTCACAAATATAAAAAGCGCGTGTTGTACTTGCATGTTAACAAGAGGAGTTACAATAGGAAATGGCTTAGATACAAAAACAGCTTCACATCGAAACTTGATGTTAATCGAACTCACAAGTCACATAATAATCATATATATATCTATTATATGTATATCTATTATAATAATATATGTATATATATATATATATATATATATATATATATATATATATATATATATTTTTTTAT
>Ga0157364_1008932_pt1 | contig 10387 bp, 14 predicted proteins | sample AttsexASBM2_FD_111476 | JGI IMG/M metagenome (GOLD analysis project Ga0157364, IMG submission 111476) | Fungus gardens microbial communities from leaf cutter ant in Ribeirão Preto, State of São Paulo, Brazil - Atta sexdens ASBM2 | ecosystem: Host-associated > Fungi > Mycelium > Unclassified ... | reverse complement strand
CTAATGAAACACTTGCTTGGAGATCTGTTTTAGTTACTCCTTTTGTTATTTTATGTATTTAAGGCTAGTGACCCCTTTGTAGTAGCTAGCCTGATAATCGACTAAAAGTTGACACTAAATCTCTGGTATCAATGGTGACGCACTTTACTCCCCTCCTTATAACTCCTTACAAGACCAATCTCTGAAATTGCAACCATGCAGCTTGTAGGAGGCACAACACATAAGTTGAGGCTAAGGTCGTTCTGGCAAGTCCACATCACCAAGCTCATTGCAGGAGTTTCTAAACTCTGTGCATGTCTGAGCCAACTCCATAGACTTTCATCTTCAAGTACGAGCTACGCCTAACACTTCTCTATTAAAAACTGGTGGCTTAGCTATCTCTATCTGAGATCCCATATTAGACCCCATTGCTCCTCTTTCTACTCCTACTCCTCCTATGATCAGGGCTTGTATCTGTGCTTGCATTGCTACCAACTGCTCTTGCTGCTGTCTGATGATAGTATGTAAATCATATTGACTTATAGTATGATAGAATAGGGGCGAATCAATTGGTGAGGGTGATGATGGTAGTAGTAGTAATGTATATAGAGGGAGTGTGGAACCCATGCTGGTTTCACTCTCTGATTCGTATTTGGATGAAGACAGATTCTTAGTAGGTGATAACAGGTACTCTTCTTGTCCTGTCTACACTGTTTACTAACTACTTAGTCTACCAACTACTGCCCTAAGGAAATTGTATGTGATTTTGGTCTAAGAAGACCATTCTACTCTAAGCAGTGGGCTTTGATGCAAATGGATGGCTAGGCTTCCCCTGCCTAACTAGTATTCCTCTTTAGCCTAGGGCCTAGCTATATCTTCTTGACTAAGAGGTGGTATTGCCCCTTGGTTAAGGATGAAAAGGAGTAAGAGATAGGAGAGCTAGTGTTAAGTGGTCTAAGGAATGGGGATTGAGTTCTAATTTTATAACCTTAGAATCTTAGAGTGGATTCAGAAGTCAGACTCTTGTATTAAGAAGATACAAGAGAACTCGATAGAGAGCTCTTTACAAAGTAGTCTATCTTATATACCTATACAGATGGTCCATGCTAACTACTGTACACCCTATCCTAAATGACCATGTATAAAGCATGAGGCTAACATGTGGTGTCCATGTTGTATGATATCATTTTGTTCTAGAACCTTCTATTCTTTTCTCTTAAGTCCCGTGATCAATGTTGTGACCATACTATCAGATATGACTGATGTGACAGTGTGACCAATCACTTCTAATCCTTAACCCCAGTGTTCTAAAAATAGAAGAAAATAAAAAAAAACTAAGTCCACTTTCTGCAATCTTAACATAAGAATTATCTTCATCGATTATCAGACTAGTGAATTACAGTATAACTACTAGTCTTATATACAAATGGATAGTATAGGAGATGTTCAGGATTTCAGTGGTAAAACCCCTATTACCCTGAGCAAAAGTTTCAGTGTCTCAACACTGACAGAAGTATCTCTGTGTTGTGGCAACCACTAGACTCAAAGTCTAATAACAGCACTAATGAGTAAATCTCAAAATAGGATATCAAGTGAGAAGTTTACAAGAGAACTCGACAAGGAGTCTCTGCTTAATTAGAGTCCTATATATACAAAGTCCTTATGGTTTGTACTACTAATAAATAACCCTGCCCTTATGTTCATACTTCTTCCTCATGTTTGCCTCAAGGTCACCATATTGTATACATGTGCCCTAACGTCATCTTCTAGATTCTTCCACCACCTTCTAGGCCTATGACATCACATCATGTGACATGTCATGTGACTGCAGTGTCATGTGCCTCTTCATCGTCCAAAAGAAAAGAAAAAGAAAACAAAATTTCTATAAAGTTAGAAAATAGAAGAAAAAGAAAATAAAAATTGTTCATGTCCAAAGCATCTCATAACACTCTGCTGTGGAAGATAGAATACCCGGAGGGTTGCAACACTGCCATAAGACATGTTGCAAGAAAGATGGCTACCATAGAAGGTGGGCTTGTATAATTTGAAGATAATATCACTATGAGGATGTAATTTCCAAACAGGTGGGCTTGCATATGACAAAATTAGATAAAAGGAAAAGAAAATTGTTAGTATCTAAAGCATCTATAATACAAGATGTATTCTTTAGTGATCCTTAATAATCTAAATATTTTTTCTAGTGTTTCAATATCTGTATCTTGACATTGTCAATCTATCTTGCCTATCCATAGTCTCTACCACAATCTATATTGCTATTTTTTTAACAGTTTAACTGTCTATTCATAGTCTTATTACAAAGTAGTTTTAATAGTTCTTTAATGGCCTAACTATTATGATATTCTAGTAGCCTAACTACTATACACTCTCTTTTTGCAAGGTGAACATAGTAATGTTTTACCAAATATTATAACCTTAAGCTTGGCTTAGATTGCAACTTAGGCAAAGACTTGAGTAAGAGTGAGGAATAAGTCAATTAGTAAAATGTAGGGATACAGAATGATATCTACAGCTATATATACCTATTATTAAGTAAAATAAACCCTAATATATATTGTTCATGAAGCAACTACCTATAAGGTAAAACCAAATCTAAAGTCCTTATTCCTTATCATCCTTATGACCTTCAAATCAACTTGGAAGAGTATGCTTAACTTCTGGTTATCCCTATATACTCTCTTTTAACATCCAAATAAGAAGCTCTAGAGAAATTCATTAAAAAAAACCTTAACACAGATTTTATCCAACTAACTTCATCTCTATATAATATACCAGTATTATTCATCAAGAAGAAAGATAGTTTACTATATCTTTATATCAACTTCCATGGTCTTAACTATATTTCCAAAAAAGATTGCTATTCACTTCCACTCATTTCTGATTTACTAAATGTTGTGGCAACTACTAATTACAAAGACTAATAGTAATACAACAAGCAAATCTCTTAGTAGAATATCAAGTGGGGATTACAAGAGAACTTAGCAAGGAGTTCTCATTATATTTTTATACTATTTATACAAAATTCTCATAGTCTATGCTAACAATAAATAGCCCTATCCTAATGTTCATGTATAGTCCATGCTTTTACCATGTGTCAACCTCATATCTGTTAAGATCGCAAAAAGTAAACTTTGTTTCTTTTTATTTTCTTTTATGTTGATTTTCTTTTCTATTTATTTTTTATCTTTTCTATTTTTAGAACTCTGGGGTTAGGGTTAGAAGTGATCAGTCACATCAGTCACATCTGATGGTGTGGTCACAACATTGATTATAGAACTAAGGAGAAAATTCTAGAAGGTTCTAGAACAAAATAACATCATACAATATAGATACCATATGTTGGCCTCATGCTCTACACATGGTTATTTAGGGTAGGGTGCACAGTAGCTAGCATGGACCATCTGTAGGACTATATAAGATAGACTAGTTTGTAAAGAGCTCTCTATCAAGTTCTCTTGTATTTACTCTAATACAAGAGTTCAATCTTTTACCTCACTCTAAAGGTTTAGTTTATAACATTAGAACTCGATTCCCATTTCAAAGACCACTTAAAACTAGCCCTCTTACCTTTTTCCTTTACTCTCTTACCAATCTCGACCAAAAGATAACACTGTCTCTTAGTTAAGAAGATATTGCTAGACCTTAGGTATAAAGGATACACCAATTAGAAGGGGGAATCCTGATCATTTATCTATATCAAAGCCCACTGGTACATGGTAGATGTACTACCCTTTTGTGGACATGTTCTTTACATTCTTCAATTATCAGCCTTGTGCTACAAACCCACTTGTAGTTTGTCTACACAGAGGAACAGTGGTTGTTCTTAAAATATCACTTAGAGTAGAACAGTCTTCTTAGACCAAAATTGTATATACTTTCCTTAGAGCAGTAGTTGGTAGACTAAGTAGTTAGTAAACGGTGTGGACAGGACAAGAAGAGGGCCTGTTATTACCTACTGAGAATCTGTCTTCATCAGAATATAAATCAGAAAGTGAGACTAGTACAGGTTCCACACTCTCATTATACACTTCTTCACTACCATCACCACCACCACCATTGTCCTCACCATCACCCATTGACTCACCTCCTTCTTACAACAACATGAGTCAAATCAACCTACATAAAATTATCCAACAGCAGCAGAAACAGTTGGCAGCAATACAGGTGCAAATTCAGATCCTGCTTGCAGAATGAGCAAAGGCAGCTGAAGAAAGAAGAGAAGGGGGAGCAGTAAACATAGAGGTGGCAAAGCCACAATTATTTGATAGAATATCATCAAAAGTCACAGGGTTTGTGATGGGATGTAAATTGTATATAAGAAACAAGTTGGCAGGGGTAACAGTAGAAGCACAGGTGCAGTGGGTATTATCATATATGCAGTGGAGGTCAGCAGATGTGTGGAAAGAGAGTATATTGGAGGAGTTAGAAGCAGGAGAAGTAGAATATGAGTTAGTAGAAGAATTTTTATTGAGTTTAAAGAAGGAATTTGGAGGAGAAGAAGAAGAATTGGTAAAAGCAGCAGAGTTAAGGAAGTTGGAACAAGGAGGGAGAACTATGGAAGAGTTCATTCAAGAATTTAAGAGGGCAGCAAGGGAAAGTAGATACAAGGGGAGACCTTTGGTGGAGAAGTTCAAGAGGGAGATGAATAGAGTGATCAGGAAAAAGCTGATGGAAGCAGAAAATCAACCAGACTCTATTGAGCAGTGGTTCAGGAGAGTAACGGCCCTCAATAGAAATTGGAGGGAAAGCAGGAGAAAGGAAGAAAGGTTAAGAGGAAGAAAGAATAGAGAGAAGAAGCTCCGAAGTAGGAGCAAAAGTAGATATTACTATGACCATTAGTATAACAGAGGAGGCAAATGCTCTCTTAGCAGACAACAACAGGGCCTGCTCCAATGGAAGGAGTAGAGAAGACAAATGTAGTGGTAGTGAGAGGGTTAGGACAAGATATAGGAACTTCAAGAAGGGACCCTTATGCAATGAAGGTAGATAGAGGGAGGAACTGTTATGCATGCAGGGGTTTTGGGCACATGGCCTATCACTGTAGAAATAGAGAAAGGGGAAGAGCAATGGAGGAAAGAAGAATGGAATATGGGAGAGAAAGGTTTAAGGGCAATATTGAACAGATCAGACATTTAAAAGAAGTGAAGAACTTAGAAGCCCTCAACTAAGTTCTTATAATAAGTTTAATGTATTAGCTACAGAAATAGATGCTAGTACATCCAAACCAGCGGGAACTCAGGAAGAAGTAAGAAAGATAAAAGGAAAACTACTAAGAGAAGTAACAGTGAAGATTGGGTTAGAAAGAATAGATATGCAGGAGGGAATAATAGTGGAGGTGTTGCTGGACAGTAGAGCAACTAGGCTGGTTATGAGCTCAGAGTTTGCTAAAAAAACAGGGTTTCAAGTTGAAGAAGTTAGAGAGGCCAATAAATGTGAGAAATATGAATAGGTTGCTTAACAAAGAAAGATTAATAGAAAATACTGTGGAGGTTAATATTTATTATCAGGGATATAGAGAAAGGACAGAAATTGATGTTATTAGAGGACAGAAATGGACAGTAATTTTGGGAATGCTGTGGCTAGCACGCCACAACCCTGAAATAGATTGGAGGACAGGAGAGGTGAAGATAACAAGGTTTCCAGAGAAATGTGGTAAGCAGTAAAGGCCAGTTCAGGGAAAGTTGGGTTGGGAAAAACAGAAAGAAGAGGAAGCAAAGAAAGAAATAGGGAAGAAATGAGAGAAAAAAGAAAAGAGAAAGCAGAAGAAAGGAAAAACAATAAAGGTTAAGAGAGTAGTAGAGGAGTGAGAAATTTGGGACAAAGAAAAAGAAGCAGCAAAATCAGAGACAGAAGCAAAAAAAGATGGTGCCTAAGAAGTTTCACCCATGGATAAAGATATTTGGGAAGAAACAGTCAGAAAGAATGCCAACTAGAAAAGTATAGGACCATACAATAGAAGTAAAGAAGGGATTTGTGCCAAGGAAGGGAAAAGTATATCCATTATTAAGAGAAGAAAGAGAGGAGGTGAGGGAGTTTATTTGGGAGCAGCTGAGGAAGGGATATATTCAGCCATCAAAGTCACTACAAATGGCACCAGTATTCTTTGTAGGAAAAAAGAATGGAAAGAAGAAGATGGTGCAAGATTACAAGTATTTGAATGAGTGGACAATAAAGAACAATTACTCTCTTTCTTTAATATCAGACATCTTGGAGAACATTGGAACAAAGAAAATATTTACAAAGATAGATTTGAGGTTGGAATACAACAATGTGAGAATCAAGGAAGAAGACAAATAGAAAGTGGCATTCACTATACCGGAGGGATCCTTTGAACTGACAGTGATGTTTTTTGGGTTGACAAATTCACCAGCAACATTTCAAGCAATGATGAACAAGTTGCTGAGAAATTTAATCAATATAGAAAAGGTAGCTGCATTCATCGATGATATTATAGTAGGAACGGAAATAGAAGAGGGGCATGATGAAATAGTGGCAGAAGTGATTAGGAGGCTGGAGAAGAATGATTTGTATGTGAAACTGGAGAAATGTAAATAGAAGGTTAGGGAGATGGGATTTTTAGGAGTGGTAATAAGACCAGATAGGATTAAGATGGTGAAGATGAAGGTAAAGGGAGTATTGGAGTGGCTGACACCAAAGTGCGTCAAGGACGTTCAAAAGTTCTTAGAATTAGTGAACTATTATCATTAATTCATATAAGGCTTTGCATCTATTGCGAGGCCATTACATAACATAGTAAAGAAAGATAGGAAATAGGAATGGACAGAAAAGCAGGAGAAAGCATTCGAGGAGTTGAAGAAAAGGTTTATGCAAGAACTGGTATTAGCAGCACCAGATTTAGATAAAAAAATGAGGATGGAAGTAGATGCCTCAGATTATGCAATGGGAGGCATGTTGTCAATGAAAGGAGAAGATGGATTATGGAGACTAGCAGCATTTCTCTCAAAATCTTTAAATGAAACAGAGAGGAATTACTAGATTCATAATAAGGAAATGCTGGTGATTATCTGGGAGTTAGAGAGTTGAAGATACTTGTTAGAAGGAGCACAATCCAAGTTTGAGATCTGGACAGATCATAAAAACTTGGAGTATTTCATGAAATTAAATCAAAGACAAGCTCAATGAGTCTTGTATTTGTCTAGATTTGATTTTACTTTGAAGCATATGCTAGGAGTAAAAATAGGAAAGGCAGATGGACTAAGTAGAAGACTAGACTGGAAAGTAGGAGTAAATAAAGATAATGAGAACTAAGTACTTATTGAAGACAATTGGATTCATAATTTACAAGAAGTAATAATAGAAGGACTAGAAGTAGGTATATTAGAAAAGATAAAAAAAGCTAGGAGTAAAGACAAAGATGTAGTTAGAGTAGTAGAGGAGATGAAAAAAGCAAAGGTGAGAGAACTATGAGAGAATGAGTAGCAGATAGAAGGGGATTTGGTGTTGAAAGAAAGAAAGGTATATGTGCTGAAGGATGAGGAGCTGAGAGCAGAGATAATCTAGTTACATCATAATGTGCTGGCAGCAAGACACGGAGGTTAATGAAAGACAGTAGAATTGATTACTAGAAACTATTGGTGGCCAGGAGTAACAAGGGATATAGAGAGATATGTAGAAGGGTGCGATTTATGTCAAAGGATGAAGAATAGAATGGAGGAAGTAGCAGGAAAGTTAAAGTTGAGTGAGGTGCCAAAAAAACCATGGACTCATCTAACAGTAGACTTTATCAAGTAGCCAGAAAAGATGCAATCTTAGTGGTCTGTGATCAGTTGTCAAAAATAACACATTTTGTAGCAACTATGAAAGGGACATTAGCAGAAGGTCTAGCGAGATTGTTCAGAAACAGTGTGTGGAAGTTACACAGATTACCGGAGAGTGTTGTATCAAACAGAGGACCCCAGTTTACAGCAGAGTTGATAAAGGAGTTGAATAAGATGTTGGAAATAGAGACAAGGTTGTCAACAGTGTTCCACCCACAAATATATGGGCAGACAGAACAAATGAACCAAGAGTTGGAACAGTACTTGAGGTTCTTTGTGGATCATAGGCAGAAGGATTGGCCGGAGTAACTGGCATCAGCAGAGTTTGCAGTGAACAACAAAGTTCATACAGCAACTAAAGTTTCTCCATTCATAGCAAATTATGGGAAAGAGTTGAGAATGGAGGGAGATATCAGGAGAAAATGAAAAGTAGAAAAGACAATGGAATTTGTGAAGAAACTGAAAATGATACAAGAGAAAGCAGGGATAACATTGAAAAGAACACAGGAAGAAATGAAGAAGTATGCAGACAGAAATAGAAAGGAGATGGAGGAATAAAAGAAGGGAGATAAGATAATGCTAAGTACAAAAGACTTAGTATTCAAAGAGAGACCGGTGCACAAGTTGGTAGAGAGGTATGTGGGACCATATGAAATAAAAGAAGTAGTATTGTCAAATACAGTAAAGTTGCAGTTACTAAGCTCAATGAGAATTCATCCAGTAGTCAATGTGAGTTGGATAGTTGGGTACAAGAAATAGATAAAGGGACAGAGAAAGAAAGAAGGAAAACCCATAGAGGTCAAAGAAATTGAGGAATGGGAGATAGAAAAAAATTCTGAATAAAAAGAAAATAAGAGAAGTAGACAAGTATCTAGTGCAATGGAAGGGGTTTACAGTGGAGAATGACACATGGGAAAAGAGAGAAAATTTAGGAAATGCAGGGGAAGCATTAGAAGAGTTTGAAGGACAAATGAATGTAGAAGTGAGAAGGCAAAAAAAGATAGATATGGTGGAGGAAAGAGATTTCAGGTGGGGGAAATTACCAGAAAATTATATGATAAAGTTGTTATATGGATGGGATAATAAGAAGTTTGAAGATGAATATTTGAAGAAGTTAGAAAAGAATTAGAAGAGATGGAAAGAAGATAGACAGATTGATGAAAACAAATATTTGAAGAGGATAGAAGAAAGAGAGGAAGAAGAAGAAAAGGAAAAAATAAATGAAAGGAACTGGAGGACAGGACATTTCTCTAGAGGAGAAATCTTGAAGGGGGGTAATGTCAAGATTGCAGAAAGTAAACTTTGTTTCTTTTTATTTGCTTTCATATTGATTTTCTTTTCCATTTATTTTTCATCTTTTCTATTTTTAGAACTCTGGGGTTAGAGTTAGAAGTGATCAGTCATATCAGCAATATCTGATAGTATGGTCACAACATTGATTATAGGACTAAGAAAAAGATTCTAGAAGGTTCTAGAACAAAATGATGTCATACAACATGGACACCACATATTGGCCTCATGCTCTACATATGGTTATTTAGGGTAGGGTATACAGTAGCTAGCACAGACTATCTGTAGGAGTATATAAGATAGACTAGTTTGTAAAGAGCTCTCTATCAAGTTCTCTTGTGTTTACTCTAATATAAGAGTTCGATCTTTTACCTCACTCTAAAGGTTTAAGTTCATAGCAATATCTTCTATAAGACCACCATATTGTATATATATACCTTGATATCATCCTTCTAGTCTCTTCTAACTAACTCTTGCCAAGTCTAGATCTATAACCTCACATCATATGATATGTCATGTGACTGCAGTCATATGTCTCTTCATTATCCAAGAAAATAAAAAAAGAAAGAAAAGATCAAAAGAAAAGAAATATTTAATCAAGAAAAATAAAAGAAAAATGTTAGTGTCCAAGTATTGTTATGAACTTAAGTCTTTAGGGTTAGATAAAAGAACAACTCTTGTATTGAGTAATACAAGAAAACTCGATAGAGAACTCTTCTATAAACTAGTCTACCTTATATAGTCCTACAGATGGTCTATGCTAACTACTGTGCACCCTACCCTAAACAACCATGTGTAGTTCATGAGGCCAACATGTAGTGTCCATATTGTATGACATCATTTGTTCTTGAATCTTCTACTAAATTCTCTCAAGTTCCGTGATCCATCTTGTGACTATGCCATCAGATTGTGACTGATGTGATGGCGTGACCAATCAACCCTAACCCTAGTTATTCTAAAAATTGAAAATTGAAAAACAAATCAAAATAAAAATAAAAATAAAAAGTAAAATAAAGAAAAACTAAGTTCACCGTTTGTAAACTTGACAAGCACATTATAACAATTTAGCTATTTATGAGATATCAGCTAACAAAACTTTTACAGTTACTAATTACCTGATATCTCAGTTGTTTGTTATTGCTTTTGTACATCCTATATATGTATATATAACTCTTATTTAGGGCTTTCTAGCATAGGAAATGGTCATAATATCCACTATAGAGATAGAGTATATAGCCTTCATACAAGCCACTCAACAAGCACTCTGGCTCACTAAGTTTTTTAATAAAGTTGGTCTTCCAACAGTTATACTAGTTGTGATT
>Ga0157364_1008931_pt1 | contig 10388 bp, 6 predicted proteins | sample AttsexASBM2_FD_111476 | JGI IMG/M metagenome (GOLD analysis project Ga0157364, IMG submission 111476) | Fungus gardens microbial communities from leaf cutter ant in Ribeirão Preto, State of São Paulo, Brazil - Atta sexdens ASBM2 | ecosystem: Host-associated > Fungi > Mycelium > Unclassified ... | reverse complement strand
CTCCCCGCGATACGTTTATTGAACGACGTGCTTCGTTCGGCGTGCTGGTTCGTACACCAACACATAGACACAAACGTACACACACACACACACACACACACACACACACACACACACGCACACGCGCCCACACACACGCGCGCGCGTGTGTGTGTGTGTGTGTGTGTGTGTGTGTGTGTGTGTGTGTTTGTACGTTTGTGTCTATGTGTTGGTGTACGAACCAGCACGCCGAACGAAGCACGTCGTTCAATAAACGTATCGCGCGGAGTTATTTCATTTTCGACCGACTCATGTGTAAAATATCAAATAAAACGCGCGGAATGTTTGTTTAAGTGGTCGTTCGTGGTCGCGAGCGTTCCGAGGACGCAAGGGGTAGCAGCGCGACGATAGGAGGTGGTAGGCCGGGGTGGATTTTCGACGCTACGTGCGGGGGAAACGTTAATATCGCGCTACCGGGTTTGCAGCGAGTTGGCGGGTTCACAAAGTGAGCGAGTGTTGACACTAGCCGCTCATTCCACCCACCCCTGTTTCCCTCTCGTGCCCACCCATCCTGTCCCGTTCCACCCAAGCCACCCTTTTCCAGTCTGCGCCCTGCGCCTTCCGTGCTACCTCTGCCGGCGGCGCAAACCACCCCTAGCTGCCGACCACATCCGCCCCTAGCAAAAGCGGACTCCGACGGAGTCCCCCTTCACCTCTGAGAGAGCCGTCCTTCCAATCTTTTTTCTCTCCGCCGTCCGAGAGTATACGTGGCTCGTAGCAGTTGCCGGCAATATCGGTTCAGCTTAATTACTTTTATGAGCTATTTTTTTTCTTTTTTTTTTTTACAAGAACGATGCGACAATTTGATCAAAGATAGAACCCCGAAGGTGAATTGTTTCGCATTCGCAGGTTCAAGATCGAAACGTAACACGTAATTTCAGAATTATTAAGAATGTGAATGAAATTAAAAAGTAATGTGAGAAGCGTTGAATTCTCTTTTAAATTATATAAGCATTTCTTGATACATTTAACATGAATTGAATTTTTAATAAACATTTAGAGAAGGCAACACTCAACGCAATACGATTTTCGTGTATATACGTACATACCGATGCAAGAGACCGCGTCTACGGAGTCGGCCAACATGGTCAAAGAAGACGAAATTAAATTAATATAATCCGTACTGGCAGCACAGCCGTGTATTCGAGCTTTACCACGACGGAGGCAACAAATTATAATGCCATAATTGAAAATGTTCTGTACTGCGTGCGAACGGCGCACATTGCCCCTCTGTGCCCGGCGTGGCACGAAAATTTCAATTTCCCGGTCCTCGTAAATCTGAGGTGAAGTAATTATTGTATTCCGCCGACGCTTTCTTAGACCCATTCATACCCCCCTCTTCTATACCCTCGCAAGGAAAAGCATTTTGCGCGTCAGCTCGACGACCATGGGCGTAACTATTTCGTTGCTCTTTTCTGACGTGTTATTACGAGATAATGTTCACCAGAGCGAAACGTGGCGACCTAATAAAGGGGAATGCACTGCCTTTAGATAATGAACGACTTTATGTTATGATTTCATTGAAAGAAAATTTCTGAAGAAAGACAATTTATTTATAAATTTTAGATTATTTAAAACAACATTATTATTCGATTATATCGTGGATATTTTTATTTTATTCAATTTATTAATAAGTTAAAAATGCATGGAAATTTTTACAAGTAAATTATAAATTACAATTATTTTTCATAATTAATATCAATAAAATTAATTTATGCGTAACTACAAGTAATAATTCAAGAGTATAATGATAATATCTTGCAAATAATAAGTGAAAGACTAGAAACTTGACGTCTTTTAATTACGCTTCTATTAAACATAATACTTGTATGAGAGAATGAGAATGCTTTCTAACGAGGTGAAAATTTATCAGCGTTTGCTGTTATAAAATGAAAGAGATGATGCCATGGTTTGTTTAGTTTTGAAAATCATCGCGTACTTAGACTGCTCTTAAGCGTGTAAAGCGGCGTCTTGCCCGATTCATAGCCGACCGCATTCAAAAGTTTCTGTAGAAGCGTACCTTGTCTCGGTTGCTTTTGCTGTCTCGTTTGGTGAGTCATTTGTTAAGCGCAGACAGCTTTTACATGCTCGCCGCATTTAATTTCACAATACATTTTAACGACATCACACCAACATTGAAACGTCACGCAAACCGAATCAATCCCTCTTGCTTCGCTCGTTACAGAAATACTCGGGACAAAGAAACACAAACTGCGGATGTTTAAAAAATTGAAGTCAGAGCAATGACCGAGGAGAAAGCGGAAACCGAAAGTGTAAATTTCAAACAGAAAGCTAAATCCATGAAAAAAAAAATGCGTCAGAAGATTTTTTAAAGAGATAGTAATACTTTCTCCCTCGTATTTAACATTACGCAATATTGGCTGCGAAGATCGACTTACGCGTAGTGGAAGAAACCGGTGTTACGCCAATGAATTTTCTCCTTTCGAGAGTACAACTCCGTTCAAACTTTGTGCCGGTGATTTCCCATCCCGTTAGCCCAACGCCGATTAAGCAAATTAAATTTCTTCCGGAAATACCAACGAAGAAATCACAGGTCCTACCACCCTTGCTCGACGTTTTAACGTCATTAGTGCGAGACTCATGCATTGTATCGATCGGTGAAATACCGAGGAGTGTGCGAGAGAACGGATGAGAACAAGGGGGGGGGTTTTGATAGAGAGTGGAAACAGGTGGGAAATGGTTGTGAGTCTTGGATTTTATTCGTAACTTTTCGCGGACACCTTGTGAACATTTTATGAGAGCTTTTTCCAAGCACTATCGACCTAATAGCGTTTCAAAAACTCATTAGAATGCAATCTAAATTAGGGATCTATTATACCTTTAAACGTCTTTCCTCTTAAGATTTGAATAAAAATTCTTCGAAATTAATTTAAATTAATTTTCAAATAAATCGTGCTTTATCTTATTCAATATAGTGAATTCAAAATTAAGTATCATATTTATATTTTTCGGTATTATATATACTGTCTGGCATATATGTATTTGTAGACAAAACTTTGATAATAGTAATTATTATACATATATCCACACCTATAATACATGTATAATTTACATGGATAAATATATGTATAATAACTGTTTTCTATTAATGTGAATACATATTTTTTCATATAGAAGGTGTTAGACTTTTGTGTGATCCAGTCTATGATAATTGTCTGTAGGATATAATTTTAATAAATAATTATAAAAATATATTATCTGTCGTTATTGTTGTTTGAAATATTATTGTGCGACCTACAGTACAGCGAGAATTCTATGATGCAAACCCCGACTTGCCCTACGCGCTTGCGGTCTTGCATGCAATTGATTTATCGACCGTTTTCTCGCGACGGCGGTCGAGTTTACCACAGATATTCGTGTACAAATCTCAATGTGGATCGTTCTCCCAATCAATTAAATTTATAAGTAACATACGCGATATCGATTGTAAAAACCAATAAGAAATAAATATTAAAATTTATTTATAAAGGCGAACATAGTTCAATCGCCTGATTATAGAGAAGATCTAAAAATACTTGAGAACAACAGTATATGTCCAGCTCGTTGTGCATCATCAAGAATAGGCGACAGATCCTTGTTGGATTCGAATACGGACAGACCAACAAACGGAGAGCACGTGCTGGAAGAAAGGCGCGGCGACAAATTCAATTTCGCGAAATTAGCCAGCGGTACATGTAAATTGGCACGAAATGAACTCTGTTATATTGTATTAGACGTCCACCTGGAATTTCGAAGAGAAAACAGAGTAGCGACCGTCAAGAGAAATGGGATAATTGAGGACCGAGACATGCAGATCCGCTAATGAGAGGATCTCGTGTGTCTGAATGACTGTACTGTCGCGCTTTTCAAACTGCTTCGTCTTCTTCATCTTTATCTGCCTTCATTTTTTCCCTTTTTTTCATGTTGCCTTTCTATCACTTCTCTGTATTCGCGTTGTCCATCGCTCGCAAGTTCCTTTTTGTGGTTTGGCTCCTTTCTTCCTCCTCTTTCCTAACGATCGGGATTATCCACGATAAAAAGACATTTCTCGATATATATTTAAGTTTCATGGGAACCCCACTGCTTTTCAGTTCATTCATTTGCTACAAATCCATGATCTTTCTCGCTGCGCTCACGCCAAGATATTCCTCGTTCTCCTGATGAATCAGGAGCAATCGCGGAGAGTGAGTAAGTAGTCTTATCCGGAAGAAATTACGACGATTCTTCATTGCCAGATCTCACTTGCTCCTCTCGCATCGATTCGCACGAAGTATTATCAATTGAAATCTGCTTTAAGCACACCGCACCAGCACCAGTTACAGGTTGTTAAGAAAGTTCTCCGTCATAAATTTTCGAGGGCGTTATGCATCAGACCCGTGATCGCTCAGTTCCGGGAAGTGGTTTAAGCAACGTTCTAATTAATGTTTTCTTTTCGTATTTTAACAGCCAGGCTAATCGCGTTTGAGAACATTTCTCATGATTCTTAATGCTGTCATTTAAAAAGGCGTGAATGGCGTTAGAAAATCTTTTTCACAAGGTTAGCTTGCCAGTGTATAATTTAGTAATTATACCCATAACGCGAAATTCGCGAATATCATCAGTTCTCCTTCATTTTATCAGTCATTAAAGTAATAAAACTAATCATGATCATAAAAATAATTTCCATACGATAAAACAAAACTACAAATGGAATTCAATTCAAAAAACGAAAAAGATTAATAATTATGAAAATGATTACACCGCACGTCGCAATCTTCGATGTTGACGTTATCCTGGATTTAAATAAAAGATAACGAATTTATACGCACAAATGCAAGAAAAAGACATTAAAAGCTACCGACGCTTTCGAATGCAGACAGACACACTTATTATCGATAATATAAACGTTCGCTTGAAAAGTTGCTGCATCGCAATCTCCGACACGATATCCGCTCTTATCTTGCAAAAATCACCTTCATCTGCGTTCCGTGCACCTTCTGCCTTTTCCATCTTCTTGTCTGTGAATTGGAAAGGCGACCACAGTACGCTGGAATTCCGGATTGGTCACATCGATCTCGCATTAGTCTGGTGGCTAATTAAAACAGGTAATGCCTGTTTGGTGCGTTTACGCACACCAAGCCGAATCTCATGTATGTTCTTTCGACAAGCGACACAATATCTTGAAAGAGACAGCCCTTACGCATCTGTGAGACTTCAAGCTATACGGCGGCCGTCTCGTGCGTTAATTAACAGTCAGGACGGCGCGTTTATTTCGACCGTACTAATGAGTATTTGAGTAATGTCTTGTGCGCCACCTTTCCCTTTTCTGCAGTTACGACGCTGACGTATTTCTTTGTCCGATGTAAATTAATGATTATTAACAATCGCCATGAAGCGCAAGCAGTGCAGAAAAAAAGCAAAAACACCGACAAATAAGAAATAAGGGGACCGTCTCTCCTGATATGCAGAATTATACTCACTGTGTATCTTTATCTTCCATAAAACTATAATTTCGTTAATAAACAGCAGAATTAGCACTTCGTGAAATAAAGAAATCTAAATTCAAATATTCTCTTTAATTCTTATTATACCTTCTCTTTAATTCTTACTATACCTTCATATATATATATATATACCTTCATTTTGGACATCTTTACTGTACACGTTCGATCATTCATGTTATCGATTAATTTTTATTATTTTTTACAAATAAAGATTCGAATGAGACGAGAAAAATCATCATCTCGAAAGAAATATCCTAATCTATTATTATTTATTTATTTTAAGGTAACGGATATATGGAATGCTATATACATTATCTATATTTAGTATATTTTTATTAAATTAATGCATATATGCATCTATAGATATATAGTACATTAATCAAATTAATATACACATCCGTTATATTATATAAAAATATTATTGAGTTGTCCGAAAAGTTCGTGTCGATATTGAAGGAAAATTAAAATGCAGAAAATTTAAATTTTAGTATACATTTATTAAATTATATAGGTTAGTCGGCACGAACTTTCCGGACAACCCAATATATAAAAGCCCAATAAAAACATTAAATTTAAGTTATTGAATAACTAAAAATAATATTTTTTTTTATGCATGAATGGCTATAAATTCAAAATATATTGCATTTACATTTTAAAACAATGGATTTTATTATTACTATTGTGTTAAAAAAAGTTATAATTTATTAGGAAAATGTTGTTTATAATATTACAGATAACATAATGTATAATATTATTAACAACATTTAGAACAAAGATACTAAAAATCACGTTTAATAAAGGCTTATACGTTTTAGGATTAAATTTTTTTTTTAATAATTCGCAAAATATTCCCACAATACAACCGAGAATTAATCGAAAATAAAGAAAAAATGTTTTACAGAAAATGGACACTCCGTACTTTGATCATTTTTGATCTTGAAAGGGGAACTTCGGAGTTATGCCAGTTAAAGGATATGCACGAAATATATTATTCTCTAAATTCCAAATTTTTTTTAGGAATAGAAAAGAGATTAGTATTTGATCAGGTGCTCTTGGTATTAAAAAAAAAAAATGGACACGAATGATCCAGAGATGTGTATTAATTTGTGATAAGTGTGATAACTTTTTATTACATGAAATCCGAACAATGTATATTTTTAACAAAAAATTAACGTATTGAGTTATTCTAATTAAAGGATACGCATGAAACCAGCAACGCATAAAACTTGTTCTCTAGATGCCAAACTTTTTTTAGAAATACAAAAGAGATCGTTATTTGATCAGACGCTCTATATATTTCAAAAGAAAGAAATACGCAGGATACAAATGACCCACAGATATTAAGGTTTCAGTACATGATATATCCAATTATATATAATAATACCTCTATTTCATAAAATGGAAGCATATAATGCTCCCATTAATTTGCAAATAGCTGAGTCAACATTTCTAGGGTAAAACGCGTTTTATGCGGGCTATGCTGTGACTGTGGCGCGATTTAATTAGATTCACTTCACAATGTCTCACGATTGAGAGTTTAATAATGTGTTTTGAAAATGAATTAAATTCAAAGATTTCAAATTCTGAGCAAAAAATAATTTCGAACTATAAATGATCAATGATATTCCAAACAGTTTACTTATTAAGATCAGTAATTCTTATGTTACACACGTTCTATTATCTATAACTGATTTTCACAATTTAGATGAGACATTGATTTTCTCTATTCAACTGTTTTTCTTTTTTTCATACATATATAGATATCATATTACGTTATAACTATAATATAAATCAGTCAACATTGACAAGTTAATTATTATTAAAACATTTGTAAAGAGCAAATTACTGAATTTCTATTTTCAATAAAAAAGTAAATGATTTATTATTCATTTAATGTAAAGGTAATCATAATTTAATTTAATTAATGATTACCTTTAATCATAATTTTAATCATATAAAAGCAATCATTATTTTAATTTAACATTCTTGTAAATATGTATACAGAAAAAGAATTATTAATTATCTACTTGCACGATATTAAGTTCGTAAAATAAAATAGAAAGCTACGCGATACAAACTTGCTCATACCTAAAAGTTTGAAATACACAGACACAATATTCGATGTGTACTCACCTTATATATGTTGAGATACTCTGAATAGGCTGTTGACATGATTCTCTTGACGCATGACAGCACTACACTTGTGCACACCGTTATCTGTAATTAATTTTTATGATATAATTTAGATATTAGTTTTTTTATCAGATATGTATATAAATCATATAAATTTATACATTATATACTCACACCGAAATATTTAAACACTAAAATTCACTCTTTGAGATCGAAAATAGGATTTTAATTAATTAAATTGATATTTTCATTTATTTGAGTTTTTTTTTAATTATTTTAGTCTTTCGATTTTTATATATAAATACTATTACATTATATAGCGATTAGATAACATAAACAAGTTAATTATTAAAATTTCGCTTTTGTGAGCAAAATATCAAATTCCTTTTTTAAAATAAAAGATTAAATAATCCATTATTCACTCTACACAAAAAGAATCTTTTAATTTAATGTTTAATCTTTTAATTTAATGGTTTCGTATATAGGAAGATTTATTAAATCTATCACGTTGACACAATTAAAATGATTTTATTAAAAAGTTAAGGAATATTTATGAATTTTAATTTGTAATAATAATTTTAAATATATGATATCGCGACGAATAACTAGCGTTTTGGCTGTTCCTTTTTTAATTATAGTTAAAAAGTTAAGGATCTATTATTTTTAATATATATGTAATTTATTTGATATGTTATTGTTTATTTAAATTAATATATTATTTCTTATGGCTGATTTTAAATTATAAATTTCTTTTTTTAATAGCATCAGTTTCTGATCTTCAAAAACTATAAAATAAACGTCCTTTTATTGATGATGTCCTTTCAAATATGTTCAAGTTCCATGTACCTTATCCAATACAAAATTTGCTGAACCATCGTTGAATTGTGTGCTCATTAATGCAGTTCTCCCCAAACACAATGCATATATTCCATGTAACTGGGGCAATTCATGTTTGAATGCTCAAGTTTGAATTTATACACATATATAATACGATCGTCTGAATATCTAGATTTCCTATGTTTACTTAAAATGTACTTTTAAGATAACAAGTAATTGCTGATTTATATTTCGCTTTTAACTCGGAATGGAAATAATGAAACATAAAACTGACTTACAATTGTAAGTATTATATGCACGGTAAGTATCTACAGAATAGTGCACGAAATGTCATACATAATTATTCAATTTCAGGCTTTAATAATTAATTCTATACCAATTTTGTTAAAAAAATGAATGTATTATATTTAAACCAAATGGTATAATATTTTATGTGCCACCTTACATTTGCTATATTCGAATTATAATTTAACAGCACTAGAGAGAATTATTTCTTTCCAATTATACAATCTGATATTTCAATCTTTAGTACACATCTTTAGTTTTTGACACTTACTACGTTCGGTCATTTGTTCTGGATTAATTTTCATTATTTTTTACAAGTATAGAAATTATTAAATGATTTTTTACGTATATTTGATATCTTTAGAAAGTGTTTGTACAGTTGTATATATTCATAACAAATTGTAGATAAATTGTTATAACTAAATATAATTAAACAAAATAAGAAAAATGCACTGTTTCGTACATGTTTCAAAAATGTAAAACTCTGAAACAAAAATGTTTAAAGGAAATATGATTCAATATCTTAAAATTGACATTCTAAATAACAAAAATTCAAATGTTGACTATCCAAAAAATTTAGCTACTGAGTAACTCGAAAATGATATTTTTTTAACTCTTAATACACACTTCTGGGTCATTCATGTCCTGCGCATTTCTTTTTTTTTTTTAAGAACACCTGGTCAAATATCGGTCTCTTCCTAAAAAAAGTTTAGCATCTAGAGAACAAGTTTTGTGCGTTATTGGTCTCAATTCATACATATCCTTTAACTGGCATAACTTCGAAGTTCACTTTGGATCATAAATGACCTACGTACAGAATGTACACAGTGTACATTTTGCAACTAAAACATTTTTTATTTTTCCAATAATAGTTAAAAAGCCTCTGTGAGCCAAATGCTAGTTTTTAGTTGCGCACAATAATTTTATTATTTTTCAATTTACACGTATAATAAAATAAATAAAATATTATATTTCGACCCACATTTTGGGTTCTCTTCAGTAGAATTAATATTGAACGTAATGTTTTATTTATTTTATCATACGTGTAAATTGGAAAATAATAAAATTATTGTGTGCAACTAAAAATTAGCGTTCGGCTCACAGAAGCTTTTTAACTATTATTGATTTATATCATTAGAGCTTATACTTCTTTGATTTTTTTTTCTCTTTATTTTCAACTAATTCTTGATTGTATTGCTAGAATATTTCGCGAATTATTAAAAAAAGAATTTAACCCTAAAAAAACAATATTAGATTTAGATCTTAATAAATGCGACTTTAGTACCTTTGTTCTAAATATTATCAGTAAGATCATATATTATGTCTGTAATGTTATGAAGAACATTCCTAATAAATTATAAGTTTTTAACATAATAATAAAATGCATTATTTAAAATGTAAATGCAATATATCTTCGATGTACTTTCATGCATATTAAAAAAACATCATTTTCAGGTTATTCAATAACTAAACTTTTTGGACAGCCGACACTTGAATTATTTTTTTTTCTTGTAGTTTGGAATGTCAATTTTAAAATTCTGAACCATATTTTTCCTTTAAACATTTTTGTTTTAGAGTTTTATTGGTGTACAAATAAGTTTTTATCATTTT
>Ga0157364_1008930_pt1 | contig 10388 bp, 4 predicted proteins | sample AttsexASBM2_FD_111476 | JGI IMG/M metagenome (GOLD analysis project Ga0157364, IMG submission 111476) | Fungus gardens microbial communities from leaf cutter ant in Ribeirão Preto, State of São Paulo, Brazil - Atta sexdens ASBM2 | ecosystem: Host-associated > Fungi > Mycelium > Unclassified ... | reverse complement strand
AGAGAGAGAGAGAGAGAGAGAGAGAGAGAGAGAGAGAGAGAGAGAGAGAGAGAGACAGAAAGAGAAAAGAAGAAGAAAAGAAAGAGAAAGAAGAAGGAGAGGGAGAGAGAGAGGGAGGGGGAGAGAGAGAGAGAGAGAGAGAAAAAGAAATAACTATAAGATTACATAATAAAAGGATAATTGATAAGTGCTGTGAATATGAAATTCATGTTTTAAATAGAGTTTTGTAATCATAAATTTATATTTTATAATAAATATAATCGCACGCGAAGATGTGATAATTATTCATTAACTTCCGTGCTATTAAAGTTAAAATAATCTTTATTCAAGATCTACGACGTACGACGAATTGAAAGAAAATAATAATATATGAACAGATTAGATGACTAAGATTACATAATAAAATTGAAAAATGCTACAAATAAAAATCGATGACGTTTAAATAGAGTTTAATATTCAAAATAAATGTGATAATTGCTCATTAGCTTTCATGCTATTAAAGATGAGAATCTAATTTTTATTCAAGATTACGTCGCACGACAGAATAATGCTGTTCGAGGAAATCAGATGACTATAAGATTATATATCTAATACAACAATTAATATAACAATTAATTCTACAAATAGAATATGAAATCAATGGTATTTAAATAGAATTTAATAGTAGTAATCAAAATGTGTGATAATCAATCAAATAATGAATGTGATAATCATACGCGAAAATAGGAAATTTGTATAGATATAATTTATTTATTCTTGTCAAAAATATGAATTTTGATCAAACCGAAATATAAAGTTAACTTAGATTTTATACTAGACGATTAGAAAGAAATTATAATAAAAGTTTAAGGCTTTGATTTCTATAGTTTGTCATCACATATACGGTCCTATAATATATTATATTATTTATAATAAAAGTACAATAATAATTAACACGGAGTTTATTTTTGTATCAGTTATATCATCGAAAAATGAATTTATCACAGCTATACCGGCTTAAATCTTTGTATAAATTATGCAGGAAATGTTCGAGGCTGAAATAACTTTCGTGTCTGAAATAACTTTCATTGAACCTGCGCTGCCGACTGAAAAAATACTCAACGCGCCCTTTCGCAACATAATTATGTTAACGACTGGCGAATAGATGCCTCGTAATCGTAACCTTTCGGATTATTCTGCTACTTCCCGGTGAATACATAATTCCTCTGTAATCGTGATTGTCCTGGGATCCTCTCTCGGAACGCTCGCGACGCATTGCGGTAGCTCGCGAGCTCGAGCTCATGCAACGCGAGAGACCCTCGAATTTTTAGTCCGCACAAACATTAAATATTCGCAGTCGCGGCCCGGTCCGGCCAGGCTATACCATACCACGCCATGCCGTTGTGCGGATTTATTTGGGAATATTCGCGCGCGCGGATCGTGCCGCGTCGCGCACGGCTCTTTTCTCTCTATCTCTTTCTCTCTCTCTTTCTCGTCGCACGTGTGCGTGCATACGTGCATAGACGGATATGGACAGGTGCGCGTGTGCACACGCGCGCGGCCGCAGATACTGCACAATGTTATTTAAAATTTCGACCATTCATATTTCACCGACGCGACCGTCGGTACAGGTCGCGCAAATATTGACGGTCGCCGAGCGTGTATCGAGCCAAGCTGGCGCACACGGCCGGATACTTTCGTAAATATTTAAAGGACCACCCGGGTGGGTAATTAATCGGCTCTCAATGGAGCGTTAAAACAATCGTGGGATCGGCAGCGGCAAATGGGGTGAGAGCGAGGATCCTCTTCGCGCTTACGAGGACAAAAGCGCAGCGTGGACAGCGCGCGCGGACGGGAATGACGAAATTTTCGGAAGAGTCGTTTCAATCAGAAACCTAATATTCTTTTCCAATTTCGAGCCAATCGATCCGGCGGTCTGCTGGAAATTCCCTTTGCTCCCGCGCGCGCGGTGCCCATCCCGCACACGCATTCCCATACCTACATACGATAAACCGATACAGCCCGGCCCGCTTTCTCTCCCCCTTTCCCCCTCTCCCCCTCTTCCCACGTGAGACCGCACACATTCCAACGTAAAACGTAACTAATTACCAATACCGTTATTGTATGAGTAACGACCGCACACTGTCGTTCAGCCCCCGTGTCGCTCACATTTTGCATCTCGGACGAAAGGAGGAATGACGCGCGCGATATCCATGGGATAATAAATAATGTCTTCTTACGTTTGCTAGGAAAGTCGGATAGAGGGGAAAAAGGTGTGATTAAAGTTTAATTTAGATTCGAATATGTAACGCTGAGGTCGGGAGATGTAATTTCATGTGAATTTGGATACCACGCTGCAACGTGGTATTGTGCAGAATAATCGATTACAGGAGGCGGCGTGTAGTCACGCATATATGTGTGTATGTATATATATATATATATATATATATATGTATATACAATATAAATACTATATACATGTATATATATATATATATATATATATATATATATATATATATATCGCGAAAACAGCACAAATCCAATATTTTATTATTCCGTAAATTTAATGATTACATCGCGAATGGATTTTTAACATTCGAATTTAATTAAGTCGGGCATTTAACGTTGCTACTTTAGAGAGTGATTAACCGGTGGTTGGAAAAGACCTGGTTCTACTATTGGAAGTAATTAAATTACCTTACATCGGAATTCGTAATGCTTAATTAAAAGTTATAAAAAAATCTTGATAGTGCTGGAAGAGGGGAGAAGGAATTAACTCGAAAGACTTTCGCGGTTCGGTTGCATTCGGTGAAAATAATCCAAGACTCGTCCTACTTTTATCACGACACGTCCTATATCTCGCCATCTCGACGACACCTTTGCACTAGGTGAGTCGACCCAGCTTCCTTCTCTCGGCAGCAAGGGTTCTGTTAATCTAGGATCCGTGGGGTGAAACGGTGGTGCACGGGGAGGACGGAAGTGACGAGCGGGATGGGCGGAGGGAAGGTTGACGGAGGGGCGGATAGAACGACGAGGGAACTGGAAGGACCAAAAGAGACTACGAGGGTAGAACCGAGAAGATGGCTGAGAGAGAAAGAGCGGGCAAAGTGGAAAAGAGACGAACGGAGAACGGCTGCGGAATGGGATGAGAGACGCTCGTGCGGGGGCGGGTGAAAGGGGTTTGCACAGCACTAGGGGCTCTTGATAAAGGTGGGGTTGGTAGATCCGTTGATGAAGGTTCAAGCTAGAGGGTTACTCTCCGCTCTTCTACCCTGATGGCTCCGAAGAGGTGGAGGCGGTGGACGAACCGAGGGGGAACGAGAAGCGACTCCGGAGGTAGGAAGACGAGGGTGTGGGTCCGGTGCGGTCCAAGAAGCACTGATTCATCCCCGGAGTTATGCCCTGGACGGTCAAGGAAGATATACAACGCCGATGTATTTTCGCGGCGCGGCGTCTCGCTCTTAGACTCCTATGGCTCTTTTCTTCGTCCACGGCGGGAGAGCACAAAGAGCGATCAGAAGGATGAAGATGGAAGCAGCGGGGTTACGGGGAAGCGGGCGAGTCAGAGCCATCGCACCGTCGATAACGAGAGGAGCGAACCGCCTGGGGAATTGAACGAGCAAGACAGGGGGAATGGAAAAGAAAAAGAGAAACCGAAAGTGTCGAAATTAATAAGGGCACCATCGCTATTAGCAGTAACAATGTGACGTTTTTCGCGAATTGCGTGCTTATCTTTCTGACGTTTCTCCGCAACGAGGAAATTGATTGCTCCTATGCTACGAAATCGATTTGAAAGATTTGCAAATGTCAAGTTGAGAAAAAAATTGTCGATATTTGTGACAGAAATTTCGCATTGCGCAAAAATCGCCGCTAAATTTCCATATCAATTTCTTGATCATCTTACTTCACATTCTACTTTTTCCTTCTTGTTCCTCATTAGTCATTAGCGTCGAAACTGAAAATTTAAGAAATGATTAATGTCGATGAAAACTTTAACGAACAAGTGATAAAGAGGAACGTAAAACGTAATGACATATTGTATGTGCATGCAATTAAAAATGTTTTTGTTGTTTGATAGGAAAGTTAATATTTGCGTATTATATTAATTATTGTGCTGCTTGTTCTTTTTACGCAACAAAATCATAAACGCGGTAGATATATTTTAATGAAATAAAGAGAACCTTAGTCATGGCCATATTTATAAATATACAGTATATTTATAAATATATTACTAATGTATTTCAATATTTGGATTACGTTACTCTTTCTAAATAAACACTTTATATAAAATAGGGAAATTAAGCTTTATCGGTACATTTGCTTTTTGTAACATGATTATCTAAAGTAGCTTTGAGATTTAAGGATTATTTAAAAACTCCAATCGTCCTTTACTATAATAAGCTCAAAAATAACGCAACAGATTTTTTTGAATATTTTTAATGTTCTATATGATTTTCCATGTATGGGATAGAGTTACACGGAAACAGATAGGTCGTTTTGCACAGCGATGTAGATACTTCTCGGAGAAACCAGCTCAGGGAAGTAGGAGGACTATGAGAACATCTCATCTCAAACTAAAACCATAGCGAACCTCGAAGGGGCTCGCCGGGGTGTGAGACCGTAACGACGGGGCGTTTGGATGACAAAGAGCACCAACGGAGTTTCGGAACACTGCATCGCTCTAGTCTGCTACCGTTGGCTCAGGAAAGTGTATATAAGTCGTAATACTAGTAGCAGCCAATTAGAACGCTATGTAACAACAAGCACGAAACTTACGCTATATAAAAGGAAACATATATCTAAGGCAAAAAAGATATTGCTGGGACTATCTTTTCGTAATATAAAAGATATATATTGTAGTTTCTCACTTACTCTTGTAAACTTGCACATATATATATTCTTGCCAAACATCACATATCGTCTTCCAGTAAATATTAATAGTACTTACATATAAATTTAGTGAGAAATGTAATATAATTTCAAATTATGTTAAATAATTTTATTTTATAAACAATATAATTTTTTTGTGTGTTTATATTACAATTTTATTAAAGGAATAAAATCTTTAAAGATATATCACACATATTTTTTAATAAAATGAGAAATTACGAAAAAGTATAATTATAAATTTTTCTATATTTGCATTTGTAAAAAATAATACAAAAGTTTGATGGCGATTTAGAATCTAAACAAAAAATTGTTTTAATAAGAACTAGACATGTATTTAAAAAATTATTAAGATAAAATAGAAAATGTGTGTGTTCATTTAAACTTTAAAATTATATTGTTAATATAAATATTGACTTTTTTGAATTGTTTCTTGTGTATTTAATATTTATTTCTATTCGGGATATAAAATTTCTAAATTTCAGTCATTTATTGGCTTTTTTGCAGAGATTATACTCGATACATGCTTAATAATTGTGAATGCTAACTAATCTAGCATAATTTCCGCAGCAATACTTTGCTGTTAATCTTATTAATATTCTTTTAATATTATTATGAACTTGTAAGAATAAAATATAAAATTTCTAACGTATAGAAAAGTATGATATAAAATAACGAATGTTGCTGAATCGACTCAGTTTTATCGAAAATTCTACAACGCGTAACGACATCGTGCACGTTTCGCTGTATCGTCGCGCATTACACCAGATAGTACATATAGATAAGAAGTACTTGTAGTACTTACACATAGTTTCTCATGTCTATCGAAGCTCGGAGGAGCAAGTGGACGTTTGCGAGCCGTCAATTCGATCTTACGAATTCTCAGATTACCGCAGTTCGACAATGGGTCAGGCAGTGAAACAGGATGGGTTACCTCATTCGCTTAATGGAAAAGTAAATAACCTCCGATCATTATACGAAGAGTAAGGGGTGGGATGGGTATGGCAGGCTTCTTGGCGGCATAGGTGTTAGTTTCGACAGGAGCGGCAAAGGGAGAAGGACAAGCAGAGCGGTAGAGAGGGAAGCAGATAGGGCGCGATCATCCGTGGTTCGTGGGCCGTGGTTCGTAGTCAAAGAGAGTGGTGGGAGGTAATAAGGGTAAACTACTCTCGTTCTATTACGCGCGTTATCAAGGTCCGTGCGAAGCGTTTATTAATAACCAAGGAAGCTAATCTCTCCGTCTCGCTCGCATGCCCTTTGCTCTCTCGGCCTCGCAGCCTCGTGTATCTTATTACCCTTTCTCTTTTCGACCGACAGCGAGCGTCTCAGTAGAGACCACCGTCTATTCGGCACGCTCGAAATTTCATCCAGAATTCTGTTTCTTGAACGTGTGTGCGTTACGGTTATATCTGTCGCTACCCTTAGCCGTCTCTCGGGCGCCTTTCCTCCCCCGAATAGTCGCCCCTCGAGATGGTCGCCCGAGAGGCGAAGCGGGGTCTAGAGGGGTTGGATATCTCGGGCGTCCTGTCCGTAATATTCCTAGTCCTCCTGCTTCCACCTAACTCACCCCATCCACCTCTCCCGCCGTCCTCTCCCCCCTCCCCCCTCTTAGCCCCATTTACTCGCAGTGAGCCAGCCCACGTTCACCCCCCGGGGGCCAGAGTTAGGAGGGTTGCCTGGCGCCCTTCTACTGCCCCCGCGTTCGCCTCTATGCCCCTTGCCTCTTTCTCACCCCTTGGACGCCACACAAAGTGCGGACGGTTAGGAGCCGATGGTTTGAGGGGGTGGTTGGTTGGTTGGTTGGTTGGATGGGTCAGGATGGAAACGGACTGCGAGTTTACGATTGTATGTACGAGCTTGTGCTCCTATACGTATGTATACGTGTATCTCTGTATGTGTGCATGTGCGTATGTGTGCGTGTCCGTATATGCGAACGCAAGTTTCCCATGTTGGGCAATGATCCTGTACCTACCAATGGTGTAAATGTAACCAGGAATGCGTAGTGAAGGTACCCTTTGTCACCGGGGTAAACGACTAAATTGTACGTCCTACTGCTGGAGAGACTGCTGATATATAATATTGCTAATGTCCGGCACAGATCGCATCCTGCGTTAGGGATAATGAGGGAGTTTCGCGCATGTAGAAGTCTGGTGAGGTTGGTGGTGGTTAGTTATGATAGGGCACTTATTGCGATCGTAAACTGCTTTGATCTCGCGCGTCGTGGGGATTTTTACGACGGGACGCGAGCGAGAACGTCGTTAGCGAGAAATACAAGAATTATTAATTATGCATCGTCTCCGTGTTGAATCGTCGAAGTTAATTTACGCAAATCTGCCGTTTACTTTTTTACTAGAGAAGATAGAAAGGGGACAGAGACTGGAAAAATCTAAATTATTAGTGATATCATATGAAGAAACAGTTTGGAATGTGAAATAATTTATATAATTTATGTTTTATATTACTAGAGCGTACGCATTAAATATAAGAAATAAATATATTAAAAAGATGTAATATGAAACTAATGCTTGAATAAAAAAGACAAAATATTAGATCAATATGTTTTCTCTTGTTTATGTGTAAGAAATTTAATATTTTATAGATGTTGACAAATTACATATATTTATTGTAATTTTGATGTCAAAATTATCTTTATTGTTATTTAATCAATGACAAATAAGTTTGCTATCTGGTTAATGATTTGATAAACACACTTTGTGACTAAATTTTTTGGCACATTTATATGAAACAATAATAACAAAATTATATTATTCGAGTATAATAAACGATTTTAAACTCTTGAATGGGAAAGTAAGTCGGAAAAGTTACCGTTTTCGAACCTTTACATTATCTTAAGTATATATCTCGACAATACTCAAATTAAAACTCATATCGATTCGGCCACTCACAATTATCCAGTATCAACGGGTTCCCACGCATCGAATGGTCAGTGAAGGTACGCTTTGCTACGTGAAGTATTTTGCGACGGATTATCGCGTGATCTAATTTACTTTTCTCCCTGTAGCAGTTGTTTTCAAATAAGTACAAAGATAACTGAAAGAAGAGAAAAAGAAATAAATGGAAAGTGAGCGTAAGAATACAATAATTTGATGCGGTTGTGTACTCGCTACGAATGTACATTCAATTTATTGTTATTTTGTATAATCCAATATATTATTTTGTGATTTACGTATAATAAAATCATCGGCGATTTCCGCTTGAAATTAAACGTTCTTTTTTTATCGTTGAAATGTGTAAATAGTAGCGTAACGCGACTGCGATAAATATTCCGCACAATTGTAACAATTGTAACAGTTCTTTCTTTTTATTCTTCCTTTATGGACAATATTATTTTCATATTTCCGTATATTTCCGTTAATCCTTTCCATCCCGTGTCAACTTCGAAGATATGGATCTTAGGGTCGACAATAGTGGGATATCTCGTTTTCCTCTTGTCTCAAAATGACATTGACGAGTCCATCCGCAAGTATCCAATATCAGCAAGTCCGAAGATGCATCCGTCATCGTCGGGAAAGGATCTAATCGTCCTTCGTCGGTTGCCTCGTTTCTCTCGTTTCCGGGAGTACTGCGCAGTAGTAGCCGAACCTGCGCGAGGGGATTACGGATAAAAGTCGAGAAGGGTTCCGGGCGATACAAACCCACCGTTTTTCATCCGTCCCTCCCGCTGTCCTCATCACCCCACAAGTTTCGCCTGGAAACACAGTCGGTCGAATGCGTTTCAATCCGCGCGACTATTGGATGGTAACTGGATTGGTCCATCCGAATTCGATGATTAACCGCGTTGTCTAAATATCAATGACTTTACCCGGGCGAGCTGGAGTAAGGGGCGCGGGCGCAGGAGGGCGTACAAAAACGATGACTGCGGAAAATCATTTACAGCGTTTCCGATGGGCGGCGGCGCACCGCGGGGAATAAATCGCGTGCACGGTAAAATTGTAATTTCGCCACAGAGAAAATAAAAACATACACCCGCGCTCGTCCGCGCGAATTACGCGCTTCAATTTTGAACATCATATATTTCATTTCGCCGCAGCAAGTTGCGTTTTTGGCCTCGCCCATTGTGTGTACCCTAAAACGGCCGGCACGAATTTACAAACCGATACGTGCCGCCGCATATTTTCGCTTCCGAAAAAAATACGAATCCCTGATGCTCGATGCGTGGTACACAGTTATATATTTTCCAAAAAAAAAGAAAGAATAAATATATAAAATAAAAAGTAAAAAGAGAGAATATCGCGAATCATTCGAAGTTTAGTACAGACACGAGTATGAAAAGGGCGTTACAGATTTGTAAAAAAAAAAGTGACTACAATACAAATAAAAACTTTTCCTTCATTTTTTTTTGAGAACTTGACTTTAAACCTGTATAGAATTTGCAATTATAAAGCTGGCGGTCCTGCTGCATTCTAAATATGTTTTTCTCAGGAATGCTGTTTTTTTATATCACCGTTGGATTACCTCCTCGAACGCATACACCCCCGACAATAGATCCCAAGGCGCGTTCCGGATGTTCGCATATACGCGTCCGCTCGCATATCCGATATCGGTAATTCCTCCGCCGCGGAGTTTCTCGGGTCACCCTCGTCCATAAAGCGCATCTCTCATCTCTCCATAGTCGGAAGGAAGGATCGGGAGCGGGGGAGGGCGGGCGATTAAGAGGTAGAATCAATGGAACGGGAAAAGCAGAAACAGACGAGACGCGCGTACGAACGATAGAACGATAGATTCACGAAGGGGAGGAGAACCAGATAGAAAGATAGATAGAAAGAGAGAGAGAGAGAGAGAGAGAGAGAGAGAGAGAGAGAGAGAGAGAGAAGAGGAGGAGTTGGTGGAGGGAAGAGAGAGGAATGAGGAGGCAGAGAGTGAGTGGCGCACCCCCTCATACCGATCCATACGCACCCCAATATCGCCCCCAGGCCGTGCAATCACGGCGTACAGAGAATGGGATGAGTTCTATCCGAAGAGGATGGGCTGGATGGTCGGATAGTGCGGTGCGGCGAAGAGGAGGAAGGGGAATACAAGGGGCGGTGGGTGCAACCGGAGCTGAACGAGCCACCCCCGATCTCCCGTCGCCACCGCCACCGCCGCCGCCAATTGTGCGTCGTTGACAGGCCTGCATCGGGGGAAAACTTATTGTTGCGCGCGGAAAACCAAAGAGAACGTTCCCTCGGGGGACGCGAGCGCCAAAGTTACGGATTAAACGCTCCCCACGATGATGATGGGAGGTAGGAGGATGAGCGAAGGCACGGAACTCCATCTCACCCTTCCTGCGATGTGTGCTAACTCTTCCTTGTTTCCTCGCTTCCTTGTTTCTTCAAGGATTGGAAGAAGACTAGAGAAACATTCTCTCTCTCTCTCTCTCTCTCTCTCTCTCTCTCTCTCTTTCTCTCTCTCTCTCATACTTCTCATTCTTCTTTCTCATTATTCTCTCTATTCTCTCACTTTCTTTTTCTAGCTCTATCTCTTCGATCGAAAACTAAGCGAGATTTACCCTTCATAGT
>Ga0157364_1008929_pt1 | contig 10390 bp, 11 predicted proteins | sample AttsexASBM2_FD_111476 | JGI IMG/M metagenome (GOLD analysis project Ga0157364, IMG submission 111476) | Fungus gardens microbial communities from leaf cutter ant in Ribeirão Preto, State of São Paulo, Brazil - Atta sexdens ASBM2 | ecosystem: Host-associated > Fungi > Mycelium > Unclassified ... | reverse complement strand
TACACTATATATACTAGTATACATTGTCTATGCTAATGATAAATAACCCTACTCTAATGTCTATGTGTCTACCATAAGTATACTATATATATAATAAGATGAATATACTGTTGACATATATCTAGATATCATCCTTCTAGCCTCTTCTTTCAGATTCTAGGCCTATGACATTGTTTCATGTAATATGAATGTAGTTATGTACCTCTTCATCATTTAAGAAATAAAGGGAAAAAAAGAGAAACCAAATTAAAATAAAAGAAAATCAAAATAGAATATAAGAGTTCAAGTATACCATAATAGAAAGCATTCATCAAATAGTTTCTAATGATATATTATACATTATATAAAGACCAGTATTCATAGAGATATAAGCATATCAATATAGTAACATAATGAGTTATTTTCTGAAATTAGCCTGATATCTGCTATGACAGATAACAACCCCACCAGATATAAGTATTAATCATGTGATGAAATTAGCTTGTATATAAACTATTACTATTTTATAAAAATACTCAACAATATCAATATTTATTTTTTATCATTGATATCTGTATTAATCTTCATTATCATTATCATTATTATTAAACTTCTGAATCACTCTTAAACCTCTGAGAGTGCATCTAAGATCTAGATATTACAAACAAGTAAGTAGTTCACTTTGTGATAGCAGGAAATATTTTGGGATTTCTTATAGCATACAGGTTGTATGTTAGGATGAGAATGAGGGGACAATGCATAGCCACTCGCACTCAATGATGACATTGCCTCAATCACACCCTGGACACACTTTATCACATACAACCTAAGAAAGCTTTCAAGGTACTGTTTACTATCAGAGCTCCAATCAATGATGTGTTGGATGTGCATATGATAGTTGTCTAGATCATCAGTGGCATCAAAGAGCTCCTTCACTTTCCCAAATAACTCCTCCCAGTGCCCATTCATCAGACTGTCTCCACATGCCTCCCCATTCCTCCGTTTAAGGAAGAGGTATATGTGACGTTCTCTCTTGATGTGACCTGCCATACATTGGAGGTTCAATAGCAGTGGATCGCTGGTGAAGAATCTCTCTACAGTTGAATAATATGCTTCTGTAGCTTGAATGAGCTCAGCCATTAATGTCGACTCAAATGCATACAACAAATGTTAGGTGTTATTTCATGGCAGTATCAGATGTCCATCACGTCTCTGATCAAAAAGATGGGAAACTGCTTTTGTGAGTCTATGATCATCTCCCTCAATCAACTCCTTCCAAGATCATCTGTCATCCTGAATACACAGGTCAGTATCCTTCATTATGGACAGCTTGAGACCCACCTCATCCATGGCTTCCCATTCATACAAATAATAGGCCAGTAGCCCAACGTCATCCAAGCTTACAAGGCTGAGTTTCTACAAATTGGGCAATAAGCAGTTTTCAAGTATTATAATAGGATAAGAATCATACATTTGCTCTTTCAAAAACATGTCTTATTCAAAGAGAAGGGGTTTGGAAGGAATTGTGTTCTGAAGACTGATCAGCCATCATCAGCATTCTACACTGAATCATCATACCAAGGACATCAGGATGACAATATCCACAGCATGTAACGAAATCCTAGATCGTCTTGATACACTTACGAGCATTGGTATGATTGTCTTCTGGTAACTCCAGTTGCAAATGACGCCATTCTTCTGAGTTGATTACTCTTTGTTTCTCTTCAGGCAACTATAGAGACAACAAAATGTCAGCCAATAAGAAAAGGCATGAAAAAAAGTTGCATACCATTCCTACCCAGTCTTTAAAAAACAGCCGGAATTCTTCCAGGGTGCTCTCAAATCTCCTAATAACTTTCAATGGCAGTCCCGAACCTTTGCACCAGTCAGATATGTATTTGCACAAGATGTCGTAAAAGAGCTGATCCTGGAACATTAGGCATTCGCTAGGAGGGAAAGTCTCATCTGGAAATACACAAAGTAATTCTCATAGGTTTGGAATTCTCTCATCTACTAATTCCATTCACAGCAAGAAATGTCACCAGAAATGAATAATGTACCTCATGAGATACCATTCATCCCATACAGATCTTTAAAAAGACACAGTACTTTGGTGGCCAAAGTAGTGTAGTGACGGTGATCCTCAAGGCAGTATTCCTCCGATCTTGTCTTGTCGAGCAAGAACTCCTTGAAGCATGCATGATAGAAGGAGATGCGCACAGATCCAGGAAATGGCTCTCCCCATCCTCTCTTCCCCTGGGGTATAAATGTGAGAACTGAGTGGAGCTTTGACAAGGTATGTTTCAATTCTTTTAGAGTGAGACTCAGGATATTGGCTATTGTATGCAAGATAACCTCATATGTGGTGTGGTGGATCAGGAGCGCTTGTTGAATGGTAGAGAGATGATGTTTCAGGGAAAGATGACTCATAATCATTTTATAGAATGCGTCAAGTTCAGCAGTGACATTTGACTCAGGGTTTGATTGTGTATGTTGTTCATGGAATGTAAGGATGTTCTCTAGCTGCCACTGAGAGCTAATGGCATCTGGATCCATGATAAATCAGACCAGAGTAGTAGCATATATCCACAGCTCTGCTACTATCAAAACAAGAGTATCAAGGGTATCTTTTAAAGGCCATACAGTATCAGCAAAGGCAAGAGGATAGAGCTTGTCATGAAATTAGTGCTTGATATTGCCATCATTACTCTCTGATATGGGTAGCTTGACTTTAGATAAAAGATGAAAGTATGGTGAAAATTCATGAGTAATATGAGATTCAGGATAACTGAAAAATGCCCAGAGGAGAGGAATCTTATCACTGTGCTCAATCACCAACTTGGCCACAAGCTCCATGATCTTGCTCTGTGCAGGATCCCCATTGCATTCATCCAGGCCATCAATAATCACCGTCTTGTCTTGCACACCCATATTTCACCCTGCAAGTTCTAGGAACAGTTCAATGATAAGTTCACGAAACTGGGCATCAATCCCTTTAGTGAGCAGAGCAGGATTGCACTGAATCTTTGGGTCTAGTGCCTTTCTGTATTCATTAATTTTTGTACTGAGCTGATGAGCGATAGTTGTGAAAAACCATTTTGGATCATCAACATGTTGAGTACAAGAGAAGAAGAATGACACGCCAAGCCTGCCCTTTTCTGCAGTCTTCTCAGTGCAAGATTTTGTGATTGCCAATTTCTCTACTCCAGCTAGACCCCACATCCATAACAGACAGTATTGCAATGACTGGTTTGTATGAGTAGTCCAGACAGTGATGTCGTCAATGTGCTGTATTTGAGTCCCTTCAAGGCAACTAGATTTGTATGACTTGGTCTCATACAAATTGTGAGCAGCAGCAGCAATACTATTACCATGCAACATATTGAGACCTATAAAGTTAAGATGTCAGACAATGTTGTCTGATAATAACTGTAATCCTTCAAATCTTTCTTACTACTTCGGACACTATCAGACACATTGGTAAATGTTGAGTTATTGATTTCAAAATTTCTGGCTTGCGGTAAAAAGTTCATTGATGGCAGGAAAGAGATGGAGAATACAGGTCAAGAGGAGTAGATATAGTCACCGATGAGCTGTGGAATCTCACTGGTAATCAACTACCGCATTTACCATGATATTCATGTGTGATCGGTAGAGCATATGCATATGATTACTGCAGCAATTGTCTATGTGATAGAACCCTCTGAGCCATCACATTCTGGGATATATGAATGGCAAATCATGGAACTCAGACATTGTGAAGCATGATTGTATTTGGTAAATACATCTTTGACGTTTGTATTCCTACTCTAGAATACATCCATCCTATTCTTTGATAATGATCAAAATCATTTACTTGCCCACCTTGGTCTCTTACATAATTCCAGAAGCATCAACACTATGTGCATAAAACTGATACCGCTCTTCTACTGTATCTTTGACAGAAACCATTAGCCTATCTAGTCTGTTGGTAATCCTTGGTACTGAGAGACATACATTCTGTAGCCTTAGGATGTAAACTATCAGTGTGAATGTGTTGTCCCCTGTAAATTAAGCAAGCAAAAATCCTCTCTGCGATATACCAATGTTTGTGTGAGACCACATCTAAGTCTTGATCAAACACTGTGACTTATCCTCTGATACTGATCAATCTCAAACATCAATCAATCCTTTTCTAGCAATGTTCGATGTTCAATGTATTAGTTCACAATAAATGAAGTCAACTTGTGAAAGATGAGAAATCATTAGCCTGCCAGCCTCAGAGCAACTTGGTGCATTTCTGCATGCCTATCCTCTTAATTCATAGACCTCCTACTGCAAAAAGTACTGCTCACAAAAAGGAAGATAAAGCGATGATGCATGTGGTGGGCAATCAAGCATGGCAATGAAGCCCTGTTGGGTCTCTCTTATGAGAAGCCTTCAAAGATGACTAAGGCCAGAACAACCTTGTTGAGTGATGTGAATGAGGAATCGCTGTCCTATCTAGAATAGAACACTCTTCTGGTCCATCAACTTGGGAATTTTCATCGAATAGCTTCCTGCTCCATTTGAATGTACTGAACCCTAAACCCTGATCATCGACACTGGAAGAAACAGACATGGGAGGGAAAGGATTTTTCAAGGCCAGTATAAGATATAGATATACTGCCATCCCATTTGCTCTCACAGTCAACCTCCTTGCTCAACTCTGGAGCATGTTGAAATCACAGTGCATGAAATGTGATCAGTTGACAATCAGTTGACAAGTCAATCCCGCTTGAAAAATGGTTATAGTTTCTGAGTGGAGTTGAATAAAATCGTTGGATCATCAGCATACATATTATCAGTATACATATTTTTTACAATGTTCAATCACATCAATAGTGATAGAAGCATTCAAAGTTGCACCATAAATTGATGGAAGACTGTCAAGGATGGCACCAGAAACTTATGATCGAATATTGTATTTCAAGCTTCAATTTCACAGCTATCCATTGTGATAGTACCCATAAATAACTTTGACTCCATAAGTCCTTGACTATGAATTAACGAGAATATAAGCAGTAGATGCTGATAGAACAATGAGAGTGAGCATAAAACATACCTAGGACCAGGAAAGAAAGATCTAGTTCTAGCATATTCTAACTAGGTATTACAGGTGCTCAAGTATATTTGTATTTACACAGTAATGGTAGTTAGTACCATAACTATCCAAAATGCTTCAAACAGAGTGCAGAAATAACTATGGTGGCTGGGAATAAAAAAAATGAATAAGTATGAAACAAAAATAACGCAAGGAGAAAATGATGAGAAGAAGATTACAGGTGGATTTGAACTTCAACAAGACTGAGATATTTGAGCTTGCACAGTAATGCAACAATAATAATTTTTAAAAAGTATGCACAACCAAGGATCCCCTAGATCTTCAGAATTTGTGGAAACTTGTAATTATTTCAGTGTCCATTGAGTGGGCGAATGTACAATCCAGAGTGTGGATGGCATCAATACCAAAATAATCACTTGTTTATTTGACTGAGAATATGAAGTGGTTAAGCAAGAAAATTTCTCATACTCATTAGCCACTTACCCATTCTACATTCATAATCTGATGATGGAAAACACAGTGACTCGAGTATACTATTCATGGGCAGGGTAGATAGAATGAATTTTTTTTCATTTGAACTCCACTGCCTAACACTGTCAATAACTATGTTTAAAGACTGGCCTGGATAGTCTGACTGGATAAATACTTGTAGACATGACCAGAGCAACACCAATGGTCTGAACATACAGTTGCCATAATTCAGGGGGCCTATCAAGTCATCTTCATGAAAATAGTCTTTGGATAGCTTTCCCGATTGGGATATCAGAGATCAATGTCTTCTCTTACTTGTCCCTGCATATGAGTAAGATCATGGTGTCCTGCAGTCTACATATCTCCTTTCTGTGGATGTAATAGCCACCTTCCAGTAATGAACTCAAATATCTATGACAAGTAAAATTCAATATTGGGTGACTATGGCACAAATGAACACATACAAGATATTAGGTATTAGTACTCATTCCCTATTTACTGCCAGGTATAACCTTGGGGGAGCATAAGGCATGAGGCAAAATTTGATTGGTGTGAAATATATCTACGAGTACAGCTGCAAGCAAGTATGGCATGTCATCACTACATTTTGGTTGCATGCTATAATCACACAGCTAATTTAGGCAGCTGATTCAAATTAGCGAGGTCAGAATAGTTTACTTATATGGATTAAGTGTCATTAGTTGTGAATAAAATCAACAGCTCCAACTGGTTATCCTGATATATGTCTTACAAGTGAAATGGACAATTATTTGTCATGCTCAGAAAGAGCTGGGAAGTCTGCTTATGCTAGTACTTTTGAGTTTGAAGCTATCATACAAACTCAAGACATGACTGTATCAGGGACGACCCATTGTCCTTGCCCACTCAGAAATATGTTAAAGCATTCCAAGCTCATCTGGTACACATAGTTGCATTTTTATGGTATATTCTGATGGTACAGAATCCGGAAGGAAAATAAGGAGTAATTGAAATGTCCATGAAAGTTGATCCTACTTGAAGTTGCATGTTGACCCCACCTGAGCCTGTGAATGATCATACACATGATTTGGAATTGAGAATGATTCCAACAGATGTGTTGTAGAAAGATCTGGGGAATTGGTGCTTGCACAGTCATGCATCAAAACAAGAATTTTTAGGAGTATGTACTCCCTGAGTAAAACAATTTAAGCATTCAGATTTCATGAATATTCAGCACTCACATGTCCATCTTGTAATGAATGACAGTTGCTGATAGGTTATCTCCAGATGCATGGTAAGATAAAAAACACTTTGGCATCATGACAGACAGTTCATTGCCTGATTCTTTGTAGATTATTCATACTGCACAGATGAGAACATGGTGCCCATTCAGGTCAAACTGAAAGTAATTAGTTATCAGCTGTGCTCAATCTTCATCATGTTCATACTCTCCAGGTCACCATTGTGGTCTTCATTGTACCATACCGTCAAGAACCTGTATTTATCCCACATTTTGGCATCTGGCAACTGCTCACTCACATTTCAAAAAATGAAAACATAGTTTGTTTCATATAACAAAGAGAGCGATCATTGAACAAGCATCAGCTGAACAAAATCAAAGTCAAGTCAGCTTATCTCTGCTGCTAGTCCATCACATTCTATACAGAAAACTCCTCAGCAATGGTCTTTACCTGTGTTTTAAACCATGGATTATATTGCCATCTATCAGGAGGAAGAATTGTATCAGCCGCAGCAACTTGAGCATGAGTGGAAGATACATTGGGTGTCGATTCAGTATCTTGTAATATCAGATATGGAGATAGGACATATCCAGATGTTTGTAGTCTTTCCAGACCGAGGTGAGTATTTCTGGCATCTAGAAAATCAAGGGGGAACCAGAGCAAAATGAGCACACATACAGGTGCCAAGTTGATGGTTACTCACAAGTGGACTTCTCATCACATGCCCTCTAAAGCAGGAATCTTTTCGCACCAAATTGCAACCTCTGATGGGTGAGCAAGTCAATAGGACAATTGAGGAAAGAGGTCTGTTGAGTTTCTGGTAAATAAATATGTGCTGGGCCTGGTGATCCCTACCTTGATGATTCCAGCCTTGGGGAAATGAATATAAAGGAATTTCTGCAACCACTTGAATTGCAGATTTGCAATATTAAAAGTCCTAGACATATGAGATAATATGCCTATTTCAAATGTGGACCTCAAGGATTGGGTGCTTCAGAACAGTGAGGGTACGGTCAATTGTTCTTGTTTTTCTTGTCTTCAGCAAAACACTTTAGTGTCACTTCTATTCCTACACACTCAGTGCTGGAGACTATGAGTGGTTTTATGAATTGCAGAATGCGGTGAAAGAAAGTAAGCTGAGGCAGAACATCATGACAACAAGCCAACTGAGGATAGAATGCATCACTTGTTGTGTCACGGTAATGGTAATGTAATAATGTACTATAAAATACTATACTTAAACAAGAGTAAAACAACCTCACTTATCTGACAATGTCTAGTGATATTACCATCATGAGTCACTTGAATGACTGATACAAGACACTTGGGCATTGACTGCATCATGCAAATCAGGATGATCATTCAGAACTTCCTCAAATGTTTCGTCAACAATTGAATGAGACTCTATCAACTGCCTTCTTCACCAGTCATTATTGGTGTGATGGATATAGGGAGATGTTCAGAGGAAATGCGACTAATAATCATCTGATAGAATCCATCGAGTTTGGCAGTGACACTTGACTCAGTGTTTGATTGTATCCGCTTTTCTTGCTGCAAATGAAATTTGAGAACTAGACCCAACTGTTGTTCAAGGAACAAATCTGGATCTATGATGAATCTGGCTAGAGTGACGGCATACATCTGGAGTCCTGCTGCCATAGAAACAAGGATGTCAAGAGTATCATCCAAAGGCTACTGCGCAGTGCCAGCAGAGGCACGAAGACAGAGCTTGTCACGAAAGTAGCACCTGGTATCACTATCATTGCTTCCTGACATGAGCAACTCAATCTTGGAGAAAAGATGAGAGTCTAAGTACAGTGAGAATGCATCATCAATGCAGAGTTCAGGTTGACTGAAAAATGCCCAGAGGAGAGAAATCTTATTACCATGCTCCTTCACCTACTTGGCCACAAGTTCCATGATCTTGTGCTATACAGGATCCCTATTGCATTCATCCAGGCCATCAATAATTACTATCTTGCCTTCCACATCCACATTTTGCCCTGCAAGTTCTAGGAACAGTTCAATGATAAGTTCACGAAACTGGGCATCAATCCCTTTAGTGAGCAGAGCAGGATTGCACTGAATCTTTGGGTCTAGTGCCTTTCTGTATTCATCAATTTCCGTAGTGAGCTGATGAGCGATAGTTGTGAAAAACCACAGGGGACCATCTACATGTTGAGTACTGGAGAAAAAAAATGATGCACCAAGCCTGCATTGTATTGCAGTCTTCTTAGCACATGATTTCGCAATTGCCAATTTTCCTACTCCAGCTGGACCATGTATCTATAGCAAGTGATGTTGCTGTGACTGGTTCATACGAGCTGTCCAGGCAGTTATGTCATCGATGTGCTGCGTTCAAGTCCCTTTGAGGCAATTAGACTTGTATGACTTGGTTACTGCAGAGTCATGAGCGGCATCAGCAATACTCCTTCCATATAATATATTGATACCTGCAGGGGTTAGACAATGATCTGATAGTAATCATCATTGTTCACACTGCTTCGGGCACCATGCACATGATTGAAGGTTGTACCAGGTGTGTCAATCAAGATAGATTGATAGATGTTGAAATTGCTGGATTTATCAAACATTGGAGTCGGAAAGGTAGAATAGAGATGAGGAGTAGATATAGCTACCAATGAACTGCAGAATTAGATATAGTTACCAATGAACTGCAGAATCTTGCTCACACTGATAATTGAGCTGATAACATATTTACCACAATGGTCATACATGATTGGTACAACTGATAGACTGACCTATTTATAGTATATGATTACTGTCAGTACAGAGCCCTCTGCACTGCCGTATTCTGGAAGTATAATTGGACATTGAATATACATCCATCTTTGATATTTTGTACTCCTCTTACCCTAGAATGTATCCATCCTGTCCATTGAGTGTCTTGATAACAATCAGAATCAATGAGAATGCCCATTTTTCTGACAGTGACATGCTATATGATTCTAGAAGTATATGCATAGTACTGCCCCCCTACTATATCTTTGATAGCAACTATCTAGTCTGTTGGCTAGCTTAAACATGAAAAATCCTGATAAAGTGATGATATTGTGGTGGGTGATGAAGATGTTGGGTCTTTCTTACAAGAAGACTTCTTTGAGGATGGTCGAGACTGGAATAGTTGTCACTTTATTTGTTCTTCTCTATGTATGAGCAGTGACAAGAGTGGAGTCAAACAAGCAAACTCGTCTGATCATCGGCATACATTTTTACAATGTTCACAAAGGGTGATAGAAATATTTGATGGAAGATTGTCAAGGATAGCATCAGAAACATGAATATTACAAATTTCGATTTTGGCCCTGACTAAGACAGGTTATATGTATATGATTTCACGACCATAACTATGACAGGTGTGACACATGCATGACAAATATGATGTGATACAATGTCCTTGGGCTAAGTCCATAAAACTAAACTATAAAATAAAAGTAAAAAGTGAAAAATGACTAAGTCTAATTCTGACATTCTTAAGTTCCTCTTATGAAACTGTACAAGACTGACTACAACTAAGTTACTACAAAGTATGCCCCTAATTCATTCTGATGATTATCATAACATCATCTAAGCTTTCTCTTACTTGTCGAAGATAGTTTGCACATTGATAACAATG
>Ga0157364_1008928_pt1 | contig 10390 bp, 1 predicted proteins | sample AttsexASBM2_FD_111476 | JGI IMG/M metagenome (GOLD analysis project Ga0157364, IMG submission 111476) | Fungus gardens microbial communities from leaf cutter ant in Ribeirão Preto, State of São Paulo, Brazil - Atta sexdens ASBM2 | ecosystem: Host-associated > Fungi > Mycelium > Unclassified ... | reverse complement strand
TTGCATTTCTTTCGATGGCTGCTTACTCAACGAATCACGGTTTTTATTAAGGTCGGTTGCCTTGAATTATATCTATCAACAGCTTTCTCAAGAGACTAAAAAATGAAAGAAACGTCGAAGCTGCAATTATTTTCAAGGAGAACATAGAAATTAATCTTTTAAAATCGTTTTAGTAATTACTTCAACGTACTCGGTTAGGAAGTCACCAGAGAGCACGAACGATAAAAGAAATAAACATATTATAGTTACCACGACTTAGATTATGATGTTGGAAAATTATATATTTTTCTGTTTCATTAATTTTAGCATTTATATTTCAATGATTAATGTCGTGATTTTCGTATAAATGTATAAAAATTATTAAAAGTATAAATTTATTTTAATTTATTGATGGAATGATGTTTGCAAAGAAATACAAAGAAGAATTACGAAATCCCATCTTCCAAAAATTTAGTTGTGATATAACATTTTGAGAGATATGTTTATGTTGTCAAATATATATAATTTTTCGTTACGTTTCTAAATACGAAAGATTATCTACGTCCATTTCGATTTAGTATGAAAGTTGACATAACTTATTACGAGAGTATGAAAATCGACAACTATTATTTATTAATTTTATAAGTTTATATCAACTCGTAAAAAGTGCTAATAATTTTTGGTCTATAAATAATTTAAAATTTACATTATGCTAAAATGTTCTTTTACTTAAGATATATTATTTAAAACAAATATATTTTTATTAAAATATACGTATTTTTCGTAAGATAAACAAAAGGTTATATATTATTATTGCAATTTTGCAATAATTAATTTTTTCGTAAGATAAGCAAAAATGAGCGTCTTACAAAATATGCTCCAAAACTGACATAGTAGGCAGTAATGTTACGTATTTCTATTCTTTTTCTTTTACAGGAATTATCTGTATAAAGTACCTACAAATGAATATATAAGATTTTTCAGAATCTTTTCACTTCGTTATAAAACATTTTTATTGCATTGAATGAATTATATGCATATGTATTTACTTTATGCTATTCTGCAAGATACAAATATATAACGCGATAGTTTTTCAAGAATTTTCTATATATTCACGATTGCCTTCAGCTCCAATAGAGCTATTTGACACTATAAAGCAACATTATGAAGATTAAGTTAGCTCATAGTCTGTTTTACAAATAGATGTGGCCGGGTGTGGCGGTTTACGCTTACCCTAATTTTAAATTTAAAATCGTATTATGGAAGAACTAAGAGAAAAAATAATGTAAATAAAATTGACTTAAGAAATTACAAGTATTTAAAATGACGTAATATTATCAATAATATATTCGCTATTATTTAAACTACAATTTGCAAAAGAAAATCGTAAGAATTTTATTTTCGCAGAATTCGTTTTTTAGCTGATTTGATATAGAAATAAGCCACAAATATATGAATTATGATTTGTACTTCTTTAATTAGCTAAATAGATGATTTTATTAGTATTAATAAAGTGCAACAGTTAGTTTCTGAGAAATAAGGGGGTGTTGCTTTACGAGACCTACGTCAGTATCGGCGACTTTCCTCTAACTTTATCACAAATGTAAACCTACAATTAATAAGTAATAGTTGTATTGTTGTCGATTTTCATTATTTTGGATGGTTATATCAATTTCAGATGGAGACAGACATAAATGTATGTGATCTCTCATATTTAACGAATTATATATACAAAATTAACTTCACGTAACATCTATTATACATGTGTTTAGTTATATGTGAAAATTTTTAAATGGTGAGACTTCGTAATGCTACATCGTGTAATTCCACCAATAAATTAAAACAAACATAAATTTATATTTTTAATAATTTTTATAAATTTATACGAAAATTATGATAATCATTAAGGTATAAATGATAAAATAAATATTTATTTATCGCTCTTTTAATGAAAATTTTAATAAAAATTCATGGTTCTTATCCTTACAATCAACAATCACATTTAATTGCTATTTAAACTCTTAATGAGCGCTTCTGAATGCACTAAAAATATTTGCGTTCAATCACTCATTGTATCTCGTCTTATTATGATCATGTCTTGACAATAATTAATTTATTTTATACATTTTTAATCTGCTCTGGACTCTATTATTTCGTTTATATTACATTTTTATTTAAATAATGACAAAATTTTTATCTGTATTTGTCAGATTATATTCTTGACTGTATTTGCGAGTTGCATATATGTCTACATGTTGTATGTTGGTGAATTAATTTATTTTTATCAATATTTTTATTATTCAGAATCGTTTTGACTGATTTTTGAGGTTTTTTTTCACTTGGTCAGTCAACCGCTTGCAAACAATACATCGATCATGTAACAGCACGATACTTATTTGATTACATTTTAATGCGTTTATTTATTATATAATTTGAAGAGGGCTCAAAGCTTGAGCTGAAACATGTTATCACTGTAAATTATATTTAGTTTTATATTTACTTTTATGTTTAAATTATACATTATTTTATTAACTGCATGTATAATTTCTTTGCGCATCGATATCCGCGCCTGATTTCTATATGTGCCTATTTTGGTGTTTGTAATTCAATAGTGTTTATTGTCAGAATATCACAGTGTGAATCTTAAAACTTTATCTACACTGTTAAATGTTAAAGGATCAAATTTAAATCCTTTGAGTTAAATAATATGTTATTATTTTTAACTTTCAAGTGTATCAAATGTATTATTTTAATTTAAAACACGTGATTAAAAAACAATCAGTCAACCCATTTCTATGATTGAACTTAGTTTAAACAGCATATTAATATATGCACTTGGTAAATAATAAATTAAATTTGAGTAAAATTTAGTACATTTTTTTTAATTGAATTATTTAATTGGTTCAGTTAAATTAACGATATATTGAGTAAGAGCAGTGACTACATTTTATAGAAATTCTAGGTTCTATTCTCTAGGCTATGTTCTATAGAAATGATTAAAAATACCTCAAATTGATTATAATTTGACATTATGAATTTAATAATGCAATATACCTTTTTAAAACATTTTTATTTTATTACAATTGTTTATTTATATTTTAATAGAAACTATTCATTCATATGTTCACTCATAATTTTAACGCGGTAGTCCAGAACGGCAAGGATTCGTGCAAAATCTCAACCTCTGGAGCACACCTGCGTATCAATGCGTGTCCTCGAGCGTGAACTCGATGGGCAACTTTGAAGACGCGTTGTCGGGCCGGCGTATCGAAGAAATTAACGAAGCGGCGCGTTTTTTCGCGAATCCTTCGCCGACCGATTTCGCCGCCGCGTAGGAGGGATAATGGTCGGCGTCATCGTCAAAACACGTCTCTCCGCGTCGTGCCGCGCGTTGAAAATCGATTCCGTGCAGAACGGCATGGCGGCGGCGAAGGAGCGTCGCTTCTTGCCGTCTCCGGCTCAGATTCTGCTTCGTGGGGCTGTGAGGAACCGTTAATCGTGTATACGCAGGGAAGATCAGATTGTCGGATGACTCCGCAACCTGAACGCGAACAATCTCTATGCATCTATTCGCCTCGCACTTCTCTTTCTCTCTTTCTTGGCGCGCCACTGCATAGAACACCAATGTTTCTTTCACACATACTAGCCTCCCACGATTCGCAGTGAGGTTCGCTGCTGAATGAGGTATTCTCGTCAATGGTTACAGCGAAGAGCGCGCAGATGCGACATGAAATACAATACGTACACTCGATGACTAATAAACTATGATGTTATGAAGAAGGATCTTTTTACATATTAGGTACTTCTGTTATATGCCGATCATTCTTTCATTACAAATGTGCGAATTTGTCTCTCGTGTATTTTCACTTAAGTATTTATTATGACCTATTTATTGCAGTCATATAACGCTGAGATGTCAAAAATACAATATTATAAAAAATTCTCTGCTTGTGCATGTCGAAATAAATTAATTTCTGTCATGCTATCACCTACATTTAAATAAGTAAATAAAATACGAATAACGATTTTTCGACGATTTAACGAATATATGAATTAATAAATTACTATAAATTTTAATCAACCGTCACGAGATTTATTTTCACTGAAAGCGTATATGGGATGCATATAAATTAAATTATATGAGACTCATTAATGAAGGAAATTGGAGAAGAGAGTTATTGGCACATTTTGCAAGTCCACTCTACCAAATGCAAGCACCGACGCAATATCAAAAAAGACTCATTTAGCTTGACGCGTGACGCAAGAAAGAAATTCATATGATTTCTCGCTCCTGACGTCATAATCCAATATAGCTGCAGTGACAGACCAAGAGTCTTAAATCCAAGTGACGCGAAACTTTTCACAGCGAGCAAAGAAACTCGCTCTCATGCCGCGAATATATAAAGGTGATGGTTAAGGAGAATATTATATTAAAGTGGCATATGAGAGGAATGTGCCGATTTTTATCGAAATTCTAAATTCGTTGCTTTACGTTTTGAAGAAATGATACTTGGATCGTATCCAATATCACGCGTGACATCGACATGTTCGTATGGACATGTTTTACACATACATATATATATATATATATATACTTACGTACATATTTCTTTTTAGAATGGAATATATATATTTGCGTAATGTTCGAGCTTATAACCGAAGACAAACGATACGATATTCAGACACGCGAGAAAACTATTAGCATTTTTTGTAATAATTTCTGGTTACGTTATTCAGGTAATATTCTGACGGAGTATATATCTACAGTGTCTTAAATGTTTTAAATTAGAAATAGCATGAAGATTATGTTTGATGCATGAAGAATACGCGATAAGATATCATTTGTGATTAGCACTTGATTTATGAGACTTTATACTTTCATACTTTCAATTAGAAATCTTGGTAAAATCTTAAATTGTATTGTATAACGTTACGAAATGCAACATATAGCGCATTTATAATACATTTATAATAAATCTAACTTTGCGAAATAATATTCTAAATTTAGCAATTTATCATAAATAATTGGTAAAGTTCAGTATCTCCTTAGAGATACGGGCTTGGTCGAAACATTAGAACTCTTACAACTTGCAAATTTTGTGCTGTTTGATGCAAATACTTTTGTACGGTTTCTGTTAATTTTCAAATTATTAATTTTGTATCATTGCAATGAAATGTATTATAATATGTGTTATTATATTAATCCTTATATCGTAAGTAAAGGATTTTACGGTATTTAATCCGTGAAAGGTCGTCATATAAAAAGTTACGTCCCGTCAGTCGCGTCTGAGCAAAATGTTGTAATGCTTTCACAGACTCAAGCCAAGTTCTATAGTAAACAAAAGATTTACGTGAACACAAGATTCACGTAAATCTGTCGACATGAAAAGCAGACTGCCTTAAGGACAAGAATAGAATGGGAGAGGAAGATTTATATAAAATTACATAAATCTGAAATATATAAGTAACAGAAAAAAAACGAAAATATCTAAAAGAACTAAATTCTTATTAATAATTACTATAAAACAATTTATATATTTAAAATAAATTTTTGTTTATTTCTTTATATTCGTCATAAATTATAATGTATACATACTTGTGTACACCCTAAATCAGTAGCAATGAAAATTTTATTGCTAACAAAAGTGAGTTGCTTTAAACAGGGGTGGGCAAAATACTCAAAAAATTGTATTTAAATATAAAATACTCTCAATAAAATAAAAATGTATTTAAATACGTATTTTAAATATATGTCTTTCAAATACTACCCACCTCTGGCTTTAAATATGGATTTTTACTGCTTTGAAATTAGTCTGTCTACTCTTAAGTTTGTCTACTCTTTATAAAAGAGTGGACTATTTCATTCGATTAATCGAAGTTTAAGCATTAGTTGATAATGCATTGCAAGATGCATTGAATGTTATTGTAAGGAGTGAATTTAGCACACCGTTTGTCGCATGTTTATCGTTTGTCATGATCGTTACGGACAAGACGCATCTTGAAACACGTATGATATAAACATAAATCAGAATAAAATAATTAAAAATAAAATAATAATAATTAAAAATAAGGTTAATAGATTGATAGCATATTCACTTCTTTTTGGAGTAAATTTTTCACCCTAATTATTGAATGGATTTTTCATTCCCATCTTGCAGTAAAATTCATGGGCAATAACATTGGCACAATTGTCACTAATGTCTGTATTGAAATTTCAATTTAATACAGTGAAATTTCATTGCTACAGATTTAGAGTGTATGTGTTGTCTATAATATCCAGATTTATTTAGCCTTTTATTTTATTATCTAATTTTATATTATCTCATTTTTAATATTTTATATTCCATACGTTTTCTACTATATGCGTTTTCTTTTACTTCTTTGAATTTTAATTGCTCAAACAAATAAAATGCTTATAACGCGATTAGTTAAAAGCCAAACTCGCGTTTCGTAACTAGGAAACACTAATTCCGAATGTATGTAAATCATCCAGGCATACCTGCCGCGTCGAATCATCTATCTTCGGGAACTTTCCGTTTGCTCGTGGTGCAAGAACAGCAAAGGATGAACTTCAAGAGCAACATCAATCTGAGATCTACGGCGAAGTTAAGCGAAAAAGTTCGATGCTCGCGAAATGAATTCGAACGGAGTAACGTAGGCGTAACGCGTTCCCGCTTGGGAGAAACGATCGAGAGCGCGACGGGCAAAGGTACCTTTAACCAAAGAACCTGGCTTTGAAAAGAAGGCGAATAGTGATGGGAGAAAGAGAGAGAGTGAGAGGTGCGGCACGAAGTGAACAGAGATTTGCAATCATGCGAACGGAATAATTGCACTCAGGGAATTAACGTGCATCGAGTATAGGGGACAAGCCAGTGTAATTGTTGGCGCTAATTAATTAATGGCTTCAAGTCCGGCTGATTAGATAAGCGAATGCGCAAGGGGCACCCGAGAAAGGACAGAAATACGATCGTTCCTCTTTTGTATTTTTCCACTCGCGTTCCAATGGGCTGGTGCGAAATAAGATACGATAAAAAAATTGCGTTATCAAATCAACCGTAAAATTGTTGACGAAGAATTAGCATTTCTTTATTAATATAGGATATTCTTATTTTTGTTATCGTTGAAATAATAAAGGAAAACGGCATCTCTTTTACCAATAATTAAATTCCTTTAGAAAATGACAGATTTGACAGATTGTTGAAAAGCTAAAAGTAAATCGCGAGCGATAACTGCATCTGCTATTTGTGCTCGTTGAATCTGAAATGAGCATCAATATTTTATCGTAAATTACTTTTCATCTTAACTATAAAAAATTTAACTCGCAAGAGAGCAAGATTTAATTTGATAAATTCGCACGGTCTGCTTAAAAGCAAATTTATTTTTACGATCGGAACGGCCGCGCGAATCCAACGCGGATATTAAATTACACGCGGATATTAGTTAACACTAGACCTTTTATTCTTATCGTTCCGTCGTCGTTCAATCGTTAGGCCATCGTCTTTACAAAAGCGGACCTTCGCAGTAACAGGCAGGTTCCTCTAGCTCAGCAAATTATTAACAATCAGGCAGGTGTTTGCGCGGTTCACGAGATTTGCTAACAAGGCGGCATTTTCGAGGTGCGGACTTGAGGCATATAATTATATCCCTGCCTTCCTATGCGTATGCATGCTTCGATACCAACCTCTTCTATACAGGGTGTGCCGATCGCTTGGATAACTGAATGATGCCTTTGAGCTGTGTATTCGTACTCTTTATGGCAAAATATAGGGAACACGAATATAAATTCTTGTTTGAACATCGACGTATATTATCGGTGTATATTGTGTTTTATTTTTATCATATTTTATTTTTATCAGAATTTAAAACAAATTGTGACAAATACGTAAATTTTTATTTGAAAAACATATAAATATGAATTTATATGACAACAGATGTAGAATAATTTGCGTATTGTTAATTCCTATTGTATGGAAAATCGTAAACTAACCATAATTATTCCGATTTTAATCTGAATTTATATTTATGAAAAATCGATCTGTGTATGGAATGTAAACGATCGAGTATGGAATATAAAGCGTTGGCTCGAGTGCAAGGAACAGCAGAGAAATGCCTATTGCCGTAGGAACGGATAGAAGAGTCCTCGATGCCTTCAGCAATTCTGCAAATCAATTTGCAATACGCGGAACAGGCACACTGGGCTCAGTGGCTGGGCGGTTGCTCGCAGTCCAGAGATGTCTGTCGGTTTCATAAATTGTTACTCGTTACGGTCGTCATTACGCTTGCCTAGAAGAGATTCTACGCTATTGCACGACTTCACCAGCCTAACTAAAGCTGTGGCTCGCGCGAATCGGTAAAGCGACCGTGCGAGTCGTTACGATCGTTGAAGTCTGGCAGGGAGACATGGGATTTCTAAGTGTAGAAACGAAGTTTCCGGCACGTGAAGGGACATATTAGCGCGACGTATATATGCATTAAGCGTGAAAATTGGTCTAAGATATACCGGTTATAACTGGGCGCTATCCAATTTGGCCACCCTGTACACTGTCCGTTGCAGCGCCCGGTTGGCTGCGGCGTGAAACCGGTGGGTATGATTACCCACTTTAGTTAACGATCTTCGTAGCCTCATGGCAGTTCCGAAAGGTCAGAAAGAAAACCGCAAGGAGATCGGCAGAACGGAGAGAGAGCGGAACGCCATCATCGACTCGTGGTTGTCGACAGTTATATCCGCCTTTGCTTTTGTCCCGCGTAGTTTTTTACACTTCTGTAGCGTGATTAACAAAAGAAGTTGACAGTAAACATGGAAATATTCGCTAACGAACTTGTGAGCTTTACGATAGAATTATTTCTAAACGCTATAAAATCTGTCGACTATTATCTTAATGTTTTTACGTTACGATTATAAATTCGATTAAAGTTAAATAAATTGGAATATGGGTAACGGAAAATATTTTAGAATTTTAGAAGCAGTGTGATACTATTTCTAATTTCTACAAAATAAACTGCAATTACAAAATAAGTTAGAAAAATCTACAAGAGTAATTCATTGTGTTTTATATACTTTTTGGTACATAAAATGTTGAGATATTTAAACAAATTATTTAATGAACACTGTGATAAAAGTAAAAAAATATCCTGTTAAATAAAGACTTACATTACATGTTGTTTTAATTAAGTCATTTATCTTATTATCTTCAAGAATATGTCAGAAGTTCCATGAAAATATTTATATAAAAAAAGTTATTTAATTCTCTAATATTAACAAATTTATTATACATTAGAAATATCTTAAGTATCGTTAATTATTGTTCATTTATTCAAAGAATAATTTTATCAATTTTTGGCTTCAGATTGTTCATTATTTTTGAAACTATTAGGTTCTATGACTCTTTAATGACACGTTAAATAGCTTTTTCAATAAGCGACAAAATATAAATACGTTGAAATTACCATACATTACGTAAATGTATAAAGTACTCTTTATATTTCTACTTAATAACTTTGAATTACCATCAACCACAATCACATACAGCAGATCGAGAGAAAAAAATTTCAATAATAAACTTTCTCTTTAATAATAAACTTGAAGAAAATGACATAAATTAACATTTCGACAGAACGAATTGCACGATTACAGTCAATATATTATGAATTCAATTCATATGGAAGACAAGATGCGAGTGCGAAGAAACGGTTTCTCCCTCAAAGTAGATCTCACCATACAGATGCGGATGAGGTTCGGTGCGACAATGCAATCGCCCTGTAAAATACAATATTTTATGACGATCCTCCAGTGACGTATTGTGGGCAATACGTAAACATGGAAGTTGATACAATTCGTCCCTCGGCGCGTCGCACATGCGTGTGACATAACTACAGCAATCTCGGCCGTATTTCACTGGACGTGCACGTCGTGTGACAAGTAGTATGCAAAACGCGTGCGTGTTCGCGGGCGTGAAATTACACGCCGTATATACAAGTAACCTAACCCGGTCTCTACGTAGGTACGTGCGGGCGTATAACACGAGCGCCGATCAACGTGCGCGGGGATCAGCCACGGGGCGAAAACCCTTACCTCGGAATTTCGTAAATGGGCCCGCTGTGCGCGCAATTAGTGTAATAAAGTGCTGGATGTGCACCTGACGGCGGAATTGCGTATTCACGCGCGCGCTAATTCACACGGCTCTGATGCTGCCATCGTTGATGTTGCAGCAGCCAATACGGATTCGATAAAATAGAGACGTGACAAATAAAATGAGTGGAGGAACGCATCGACGTTACCATTCACCGATGTATTTAGCCAGAAAAGTTACGCAACGTTGCAACTTGATCTTGGCAAAATAGATTATGTGTCTTGACGCTCATGTTTTAATCATATTCTTTCGAACGTCGTTAAGTGAAATAATTTATGTGG
>Ga0157364_1008927_pt1 | contig 10391 bp, 10 predicted proteins | sample AttsexASBM2_FD_111476 | JGI IMG/M metagenome (GOLD analysis project Ga0157364, IMG submission 111476) | Fungus gardens microbial communities from leaf cutter ant in Ribeirão Preto, State of São Paulo, Brazil - Atta sexdens ASBM2 | ecosystem: Host-associated > Fungi > Mycelium > Unclassified ... | reverse complement strand
ATGTGTATAGTTAACAACAAATGTATATAGTTGGCAACCTAAAATGATTACAATTATAGTTATTATAACCATAAAATAGTTGAAATTACCATAAAAATGATTCAAACTGACTACAATTTTACAGTTATATTTTGGGACAGTCATAAAAATGTGGTATGTAAGTAGTGTATAATATGGTAATATAATTACAGTTACAAATACCAAACATTTTTCTTTTAGTATACATGATGGTTAATTACTCTTCTATTATTACGTCACAACGTTGTTGTAATCTTCGGAAAAGTTGCGACGAATAGCAACATTACGCAATATGGTAATATAATTTGAAGATTAATAATCATCTTCGGGAGATTGTAAGAAAAAATACTTGATCATCCGCTGTCCACCGCATACTTCGTCGTGGTAAGTAGTAAGTTACTATCTGATTATACAATCTCCTTAATGATAGAAGTGCCGCAAGTTTGCGACTTCGTCGTCGTCTTATGATGCAGCTCGTTTAAAAATTCGTTCCCTAGTGCATTAAGCCATACTGCCTACTAACTATTAACTTTTTTACTATTCCTCCTATGATACTGTTGAGATATGTATGCAGTATGAATAAGTTACTTTATTCATTCTAACGAAAAAATGTGTACATTTTAGAAGAGAGCGATGGTCCAACCGAGCTTTTCCGTGGTTTCGTTGGACGAAATATTGCAAGCGACAAACGAAACTCTCTGACAAATCTCCCGATTCCCTTTTTCTTCTAATCCGTGTCCCTCTGTCTCTTCGTTGTGCTAGAAAAAGATTACAGCCACGGGGAACCCAACGAAATATTCATACCTGCGTTGTATCATACAATGCAGTTGGGTATATTGTGAGATTGGCGCGTCATAATAGTGCCATTCGATATTATTGTTATTTTTTTTTTATATCTGTCTGTTGTCGTTTTATGGACTTCCATCAATCGGAACGTATGATTTATTGAGACATGTGTTCGATGCGTTGTAAGATATGAATGTTTGAATTGGTCGATTATTATTGAAAGAACAAGCTAAAAACATGTCATTACGATCGGCGTGTTTTATTCTATTAAAGAAGCAATCGATAAATTTGAGTATTACGATATTTTGAATTTAATATATCGGCCGAAGCCGTGTAAAACGATTATTTGGTATCATTTATCGAATATTCATCGAATTTATATTGCTCTCATAATGCTATTTTAACTGCACTCCATCTTTATGAATTAATAATATTATAATTGTGCTTTCCTGTGAGCGTGAAGTATCGCTGATCAAAGGTGTAATCGAATAAACGTTATAATACGCATTATACATGTGTATATAAAAATTGAACTATGTATTTCGGAAGTTGACTCTTTGAAAAGCGATTATTGAAACTCATAATTTCTCCGTGAAATCAACGATTACGTGCTCGTTTGCACGATAGCGCGTAGATCGTTTACAACACTTCACGGTTTACAATTCGTATCCGAGCGGATGACCGTTCGCAAGTTTCATAAATAGATTACACTCATGCATTGATCTGTCATTAAGGCCCAATGAGTATTTAACGTTGCAAAGTATCGAAATGTATTTACGACGAGATTAATGCCAACCATTGCTAATCCCGATGTAATTACTGATAATACGAATCCGCTCATTTGTCACGTTACGCGTAGCGAGATGCCTATCACGTATAACTATATTCTCGAAATCTGTATCACAGATACGAGTATTATATGATGAGGAATGTGTGTATTATATAATAGTAAATCGGTATATGGATAACACATTGGATAAATCAAATGTATCAAGACATTTATACGAGTGTCTGCGTATGTCGTGTGTTTAATTATATAATATACCGTATAATTTAAAAAAAAATAGGGTCACAAAATAAAATACAAATATTGATTTGACTATTAAACTCTTGTATCCTGTTTGCTCGCTGAACTTTTTTATACAGCGCATGTCACGCATTAGGTATGCACGCACAATTTCGTTTATTCTATTTTCGTAGCTCATCCATATATTCTGTTGCCGGGAGACTCGTCATGTCACGCAACGTTATTCGTCGATACCTTATCGAGCGGATCGATCCGCTCGGGGAATGGACGTGTCGTGCGAGCTGCATTATGTAGAGCAGTCGGTGTCGTTTCGTTTCCCATCGCGGATTCGAGAAATTCCCGGCTGGTAACTATCGGGGGCGTACACGTCGATACGTAGACTTCACCGCCTCGTTGACTTTCTAAAAACTTCCGTGATAAGAAAAAAAGAGAGAGAGAGAGAGAGAGAGAGAGAGAGAGAGAGAAAGAGAAGGATGAAAAACGGAAAGGCAAAGAAGATCTTTGCGATGAAAGGCTGCCGTCAGCGAGTTTCCGGTGGGTTCGAAAAGTCGGTCATTGCTTCGCACGTAAAACCGGTCGGACAGTTCGCGAATGCGAAATATCTCTATATATATAGGTATAGGATATACATACACACACGCGGACCGCGAAGATGCAGGAGAAGAGATTGGGGTTGAGGGATGGAAATATGGGCGGTCATCCCCTAAACCAAAGTAACGACAGCCGACGGCGGCATCGTCCATACGTCTTCTCCTAAACCGGCCAATAAATCGAAGAAATCGATGGCTGATTGAATGGAGCGAAGTAGATTGCCGTACACTTTCTCCATCTCTCCCCACCTATCTTTATCCTATCTATTTCCTCTCTCGTTGCTAGCGCATTGCTCTTCCCACTGCTCTCCTGCACTCAATCTGTAAATGCGTGAGCTGCTAACCGAGCCGAAGTGCTTAGTAGTTAAATGTCGTAGAAATTGTATACGTATTTCTGGCATTCCGAGAGAAACAACAGGATGTTGTTCAGACTTCAAAGAGAGGGAGAAGTGATCATTTGTAGAAAAAATTCTCTCGTAATATATCTCGCGAAAACTGCTTTTGGATCATCAATTCCGTCGATAATTATCTTCGCTGACTACTTTATATTTAATCGAACTTTTTAAACCACCGTGTTATCGCATGACGTCAGCAATGATTACGCGACGACGAAGCTGTTATAATTTGAGCAGCTAAATGCGATCATAAAATGGTCTCGCGAAAATGAAGGAGAATTGCTACATAATACCATTGATTAATGCACTTTGGCAGTGGTTAAAATTATAATGAAGAAATAAGAAATATATTTTCAACTGGATTATATATTTTCAATTAAAATTTTGTAAATTAATATTATCACATATTAATATACTAATCTTCTTCTCTTGTCGCATTCGATAGGAAATAAATCACTAAGAGATTTCGGCAGCATTTTTAAAATTCTTTTAGCGTTAAGTTGCATTATATTACAAGTTTTAATATATAGAATTAAATGAAGAACGGTTACATGGGGTGTTTCTCTACGTCAGCGACAAGAAAACGAGAACTATCATAAAATGGATATTGTTTAACATATTTTCTTTCTTTTTAATATCTCTAATAATTATTTTTTATAACACATTTTTCATTACTATCCTATTTATTAAAGGAATATGGTATAAGGATTGAGATCTAAAGGTTTTTTTTATTATTCTTTTCTTTAAGAATATTACGAATTTAATTATATAATTTTCAATTTATATGACTATTTGAAAAACACAAATAAAATATTAATGATAGAATTTATCGCTCCTAAATCATATCTGTTACATATAAACACACGTTGAAAATTATTTTTAGCAAAAATATTATTTTTTATATTATTTCCGAGATTATCAAGATCCATATATTTTAATCACAGATTAATAATAGTGGTTTTATTTTGGGTATAAAAATGCTAGATGGTCGTTAAAAAAATGACTACTCCTGGATTAAGTTGTATTTTACATTAATTGTCATTCTTCTTGGATGTAAAGATAAGCAATATTGTAACGTTCACTGACGTAAAGTTCACTGACGTCTCCATAAAGTAGTGTGGTCGCTGACCCGCGAAGCACATCGTAAAATGGTGTCATGGACCAATTAAGTAAGAACATGCAATCGAATTAATTTTAATTTCCGTTACATGTGTTAATGGAATGAAATTATTAACATAAGGTCTCGATGCACGCGTGACATTTGCGGATCGAACGCAATTTTGATCATGGGTTCCGGCACACGTAATAGTACATTGCACGCGATGTGCTGCCACCACCTAAATAAAACAGGACGGGAGTATAATACGACGAGGGCATGTCAATGTCAACGTCTCCCTTTGGAATCGAAATTAGAAAGGGAGCATGGAATTTCAAGGGGTTATGCTGATCGGCTAGGCTGGCTGATCGTTCTATTGCAATACCACGTATCGCTATTGCAGAAGATGATGGGGTGGCCTCACGGTAGTAACGAAGGGAGAACCTTCGCGCATATCTGTTTTGGATAATGCAACAGGGGGAGAACGTATCGTGCAAACTATAAAGTTAAGAAGATAAGCGAGAGGATCGATAGAGTGAGTTAAACGGGATTTCATGCGCGTCCATGCTCTCGCAAACAAGTCTTTTTGAATTTTCGTATTAGCATAATTGATGAACTCTATGAATGTTATACGGTAATTTATACATTAATCTTCCATGCGACATTCGTTAACATTCGTTAACATGTGATTTTTTTCGGAGAACGAAAAATCCATGCGAATCCATTTGACAGAGAATGTTTCAGATTCACCTCTGGCTATAGATCAAAATTATATTTCCCTTCTCTACGGCAGTTTGCGATGCATGCAAAATTGTAATAGAATGTACGCTATGGAATATATCGACGTGTATGCCAAATTCGCGACACGAATTTAGTCTATTTTGTTCCTGCGTTGACCGGCTCTACAGATCGAAATTCGGCGCTAAAGATCGGTCGGCAGGTGTCAATGATCTATACGTACGATTCAGGCTGTCCGTTTTTCACCTGAATACTAATGAGCCATTTTCCGCTTTCAACGGACGAAGGGTAAAACGGAATAGAAGGATATGTACCTGCCATTCACAGTCTGTCGGAAGAGCAACGACGATGGTGAGAGAACGAAATGATTATGGAACAAAAAGCCTTTTTTATATCCGTATGAGTTTTTCATTAAATCGAGATTTACATTCAACGCTTATCTTGCCGCTTTTCTTTATTTCAATCATAATTACACCCTACGCGAGTGATTTTCTTACGCTTCGATCATCATTAATATCATCTGTTACAGAAACACGGCCATGACGTTATAGTTGGATTTAAAATTTAAATGTCATGACGGCGTTCATGTATCTACATCTGAATTCTCGTTTGGTATTCACGACGTATCTAATACTATCTCTTATCGCCAAGCGATAATAGATAGCGAATAAATAGAATGTACTTTATTAATGATAAGTTTGTAAATGTATGATTTAATCTGAGAATAATCACATGATTTTCTTTTATGTAAACGATTACCTGAGATGTTTTTAGTTTTTATACACTCCAATTAATATCATTATTATTAATAATATATTTATAGTACATTATTATTTTTTGATTTATTAGTACTTGAGAACATTTATACGGATACTGACTCAATCCTTAATGAATTTCTAAAAAAATAAGTAGAAATCAAATAAATATTAAGTAAAATACGTGTAAATACATTAAGTGACTTATGACAATAATTTAAAAAAATAAAGATTTTAATTAATAGAACGATTTTTATTGCGGATTTTTGATGGAATTGCAGTTTATAAAGAGTAGTTATTAAAAAAGAAAAAATATATTGTCAATATCTAAAGCAAATATACAATAAAATATTTTAGAACAATTCAATTTCTTCCCTGGGGGATTGTAAAAATATTTCAGATGATTATTTTCAAGTTATTGTGTATTTTGAATTATAAAAAGACTATAAGATAGTTAATTTTTTAAAGACAGTCATATTAAACGAAATTTAATTTTTAAGAATACTCAATATTCTCATTATACTGTATAATGATGACAAGACATCTGTCCATTTTGCAAAAATAAGTACAAAAAGCAAATATTATCCGCTCCATTATTCTTGAAGTTCCCCATCGATATCCTTCCGGTTTCAATGTAATATTTCTAAGTTGCAGAAATATATTGCAACAACGCAGTAGAGGTTGGTAATCTACAAACCAGAACGGCCAAGTTGCCTAGAGAAGAAGGGAGTTAAGGTGCTAGAGGAGAGACAGAGAGAGAGAAGCAAATAGAAAGATATCGAGTCGAAATCGAACCAAGCTGTACGAGTTTGTTGATATTGAGAAGTAAATTGAATCTGAATGTTGTCGTAAAAGATGGATATCAGTCTGCACGTGCATCGCCCTCCCCCAAATATTGTCTACCAATTCGTTACTTTATTCCCAGCGTACATTCGTTGCAGAGCTTTATCAATCTCTCGAGATGTCCGACGGAATTCACATTGCGGGGAGAAAACCTCTGGACATTATTGTAAAGAAACTGCATGGCGAGAACGTGAGATCGATGCCCTGAACAGAGAAAACTCCATTTTTATACCATTTTCGTAACCACAATTAGAGTAGACAAATAAGATAAATAATAAATACTTTTATTTTCCGATACAATTTAGAGATAAATATTCTCTTTTATTTTCCATCAATTATTTCCTAATTTTTTAACTTTATCAATCAGTAAATACAAAAATACAATCCCTAATTTTTTTAATTATCACGATCTATTATTTTATTCAAATTGTATGCCATAGATAGTTAAATATATTCAAGGAACAGTGTTAATATAATAGAAAAATATTTATGATATTTACAAAAAATTAATTCATAAAATTTGAGATCAAATGTTTTAGATACAATAATATGTATAAATTTTTGATTCAATTTATAAAATCAAAAGAGTTATAATATCGTGATAAATTCATTCTTCGTAATATTGTAATATAGAGAGAATAACTGTATCTGACAATAATTATTCGAAATTGATTACCGCATATACATTTAAAAATGATTTTATCTATCTCGCAATTTTATATTATATATTACACCATGAATACAAAGTATCTTATAATAACTAATTCATTAATTACTTTTATAGGCTTTATAATATTACATCATTGATCGCTCATCGATTTTACATTTTATATTTATTATGTCACCTTTAATAATTATTTTATGAATCAATTTTATGTACCTCAAACTGTACTTTACTTCAGTAATGAGGTAATTTTAATTGGTAAAATATTTAATTTGTTTCCAACAAATATTACATTTTTTGTTAGTAAAACAATGAATGCGCGTAACAGTGTAAATAAAATAACAAATTAAACAACTGTGTATATACATATATGTATAAATACATATACATATATATATATATATATATATATATACATACATACATACATAAAATATATATACATATATTACATATATAAAAGTTCTCATAAAAATTTCAAGCATTTCATGGATTTATTTAAACGGCTTTGGATTTAGGGTATGCGTATTTCGGAGTTTTCAGCGATACGATTTTTTAATGGCTATTTTCACGTTGGTCTAAGCTCGGTTGTTTTGTTGTAACGTGGCTGTAACGTGCCCTGATTACACGCAAACCGCGTTTGCCATGTACAGATTGCTCGCTCTAGCGATAATACGCATGCACGCCGGGAAACTGCTCGCGGAATTTTCCGGTCAACATCTGCCTCTAGTAACGCGATATTTTAACACCAAAGGATCGACAGGCGCACGCTCGAAACGGCCGTGTTGCTTTGTTGACGTTAAAAGAATCGATTAGGTACCCATCGTTATTGTTGTGTGCGAGATCGTGTAAGAGGATATCGAAATGGAAAAGGATCGATTGCCGGGTGCGGAGCAAAGCGTGGCATTTGGACACGGATAAGTGCCCAGCTGCATCAAGTGCATTATTGAGGAGAGAAAAATGGAGCAGTCAAACGAATTCGCGATAACAAAGAAAACGATAGTCCAAACATTTTGTATTTGCGCACGTTAATAAAATATATAGACATCGCATTGCACATCTATATTATTATACAGCGCTTCAATAATTATCTTTTTTAATTTTTCTTTCTTTTTCTACTATTTTATAATATAATTTATATCTCATTTCATTAAAAAGACAAGTTGCTTCAAAAGTTAGCCCTTGAATTATTAAATATACTTTAGACTAAATGTTTGCACTCTTAAAATATTATCATTTTTGGGATTACTTATTTAAATATCGATAACAATATATCTTTTTTAACAATAATTCCTTAGATTTAATTGTTATTTTAAACTGTTATCGCAAAGACTTATTATTAAAAAGATACATTGTAATTAAATAAATAATCCAAAAATGTCAGTTTTTTTTAAGTATTTGCAAACTTTTAGCCTAAAATGTATATATACATATTTTATAAATATTTGTGCTGTGCCTACTATTATAGATCACCTTGGTGAAAAAATTGATCGCAGACGTCGCGCAGGAATTTTGATGAAACTTCGCACGCTTATAACGCATTTAAATGTATTCCGCGTGCCAGCACGCGTTTGGTAATGTGCCGGGAAAAGGCGCGTTCCATGATGTACACGGGCGAAAACACGTGCACGTACGGAGACGCAATTTATTGTAACATATTTAGGTGTACGCGGCACTCAAGCGGCCCGACAATCGAAAAGCGGTTGCTATGGCGTCCTTTTTTTTTCGCGCTGCACCGATGTGTGCTTCCACCGAGCGAAACATCGCGGGGGTGTGTACAGTGCAAAGCTACCGAAAAAGAGGAGAAAATTAGACTGCCTTTATTACTCACCCCTCGCGTTCGACAAATACGGATGCAAATGTAAAACTGGTTCGGGCTCAGCCAGACCGAAAACCCGTTTCATTCATATTCATCCCGCTTGCGCTCGTATTGGTGTGACGTACCTCGCGAAATTTCTTCCATCACGACAGTCACATTCAATCAACAGCGAACGTACATATCTGGCCTGGATGCTGTCTACGTATGGGACGCGCGCGGTAACATACACGCACGTATGCACACGCGTACGTTTTTTGTTCATAGAAAGAGGTACGAAGTTTACCACACGGTTGTTCTCCCTCGAATATTTAGTAAAATATTTTACACATCGTGAGATTTTTACGCATTATATCCATCTCTCTCTCTCTCTCTCTCTCTCTCTCTCTCTCTCAACGAGGGGTATATATTCATTTAATTGTCATTATTATAAAAAAGGTATGTCGCGCAGTGGTTGGACATTACTGTATATTAAATGCCACCACGCATTGATCTCGATAAATTTCCCAATCAGAATTCAATTTTGCAATCTTATTCCTGTGCTTCGAATCTGCAAACGCGTGAGCTGAAAACCGGTAGTTGTTGAAAATTGCACGACACAAAGTTTCGATTTGAATAAATCTATTTTCGGGGAATAGAAAATATAAATCATTCATGTTTACACGTAAAATTGAAAATGAAATAGTACATTGCTGTTCATGTAGCTTACCGAAAATAGAGAACAGTTTTAATAATTTATTGCAATTCAGCAATAATAAATTAAGTGTGCTGCAGCACATTTTCTATATTTTTCGAATAAAAATATTAAAATACAAAACTTTTATTAATAATTACATTTTCGCGATTAAAAATAAAATAAAGAAAATTTTTTAAAAAAATTTACAAAAGCTGATAATATAATTAGATAAAACGTTTTTAATAAAAAATTGTATTTAATTGAAGTACCTATACTAGTGCTTGAAGGTCTAGGTTTAATCAAATACTCCTACAATGAAATAGTCTCAACCGCAGCGCAGTATAACGTAAATGTATGTTTCGACATATACTTGCGCTCTCGTGGACTATGTGTTAAATTCAGTTACCAGTAAAATGCATCAATTATCGGCAGTGTTTTCGCGTTAAAAAATTAAATCAGCGTTATTTTGAATTAAGTAAATACAACGGCTATTCAAGAGAATCCAAATGCGCATCGGGATGTATTCTACGCAACGCTTTGCCGCCTTCGAGAGGTCTAAAAGCGAGCTTCCCTGTAATTCTCGCTGATCCAATTACGGTAACGCGGGGAATAAGTTAGCGCGCGTAGCAATGGGAAGGCGGTACAAGTGTACGATTTCTAAACAAAGCACGAACCTAGAAGCGGCCGGCACTCTGTACCGTCCATTCTTAAACCGCATCGAAGCAGCTAATTCGAAGTCAAATAAAAGAGTTCGCGATACGAGCTCACCGATGGTGCGCGCTCCCCTTTTATATATCCTTAGCATGGGCCAAAGTTTTTCCCTATTCCAAATGTTAGCTAAAGGTTATGGCTCAGTTTCTTCCAACGTCACCATGTAAGCGTATACGCGTGCTGCGATTTAGCCAGTAATCTGACATTTATTGCGCAGGGAATTCGAAAAGAAAAAAATACGAGGAAAACTTCGCCACCGTAACGCTTCTTTCCTTT
>Ga0157364_1008926_pt1 | contig 10391 bp, 4 predicted proteins | sample AttsexASBM2_FD_111476 | JGI IMG/M metagenome (GOLD analysis project Ga0157364, IMG submission 111476) | Fungus gardens microbial communities from leaf cutter ant in Ribeirão Preto, State of São Paulo, Brazil - Atta sexdens ASBM2 | ecosystem: Host-associated > Fungi > Mycelium > Unclassified ... | reverse complement strand
ATATAATATATATATATTATATATATATATATATATATATATATATATATATATATATATATATATACGTATATATATCTTTTCTATATTCAAATTTTTAGAATGTATTAAACTCTTATAATATTATTTCACAGAGTTTAACTCAGAGCTGCACAAAATTGAATAAATTCAATCGCATCTGAAGCACATGAAGATAATTTAGGATTAATTCAAAGAACTTCGATTACCTCCTTTCAATTCAATCAATTGAAACAGGGCATTAAATCGGCCCAACAGCTTAAACAACTACGAGAGGAATATTCCATCTTCGACGTGACAGGAAACAGGATCGATGTCTCCCTCTCGAAAAGGGGGATCCACGTCTAATGTGAATCATGTAGGCCCGGCCGCGTATTAACTTAAACCATTCCTCGTTAATTCGAGCCTCCTCCATAACGAGACCAATGAGGATTAGAAACAGGGTGTTACAGGAGAAAGAAAGGACAGGATGAGAGTGGATATTTATGGAAATTTGGTAGCCTGGCCAAAAGGGCGCCATAGCTCGTTTATAAGAAAGGTTTTTCCACCCTCTCTCCTTCTCTCCGTCTCCTTCGGCAAAAACATCGATGGTATATACGAGAGTCATTACGATCTTTGATTTTGTGCTAAAAAAGAGTGTGAACAGATCGATATTATTATTCCTCGTTGAGTACATACCTCGATCGAAATTAGGTCTGTTTCTTATTCTTGCACTCTATGAGTAATTTAAATTATTGTATACGATAAAAAAAATAATTTACTTTGACTTGACTTTGACTTATTGTACAGTGTAGAGAAGACCGGGGACAAAAGTAACATTTTGACTTTGAAGTGTTATAATTAAAATATAATACTTTCATTAAATATAATACTTTTCATTAAAAAAATATGTACACTCTAAATTTTTGGGAATGAAATTTGCATCAGTCCGACAGGAGTGAAATTTTTACTCTTAGAAAATGGAATCAATTTTCAGTCTATGTGGAGAGTGAATATAGTACATTTCATTCTCCGAAGGGAGAGATTGAAATTTCACTTTGATAAATATTAAGTTTAGCCTGCCTACATCTAATCTAAAAATTATTCGGCTCATTCGACGTGTTTTTGCACAAAATGAACGAATGTGGCAGAAGAAAGCGTCGCTCTGTCTCGTGAAACGAGATATTAATCATTAAAGTTGATTTTTTTAGATTAGATTAAGAAATTCATTCCTGAAGGAGTGAAGTGAAGTGAAGAATTTATTTAGCTATAAAATTTTCTTTGGTTTAATTATTTTATGTAACTAGAAAAGAAGTTATGTTTGTTTAAAGGAATTTTGTTACAATCATCCAAACCCCCAGAGACAAAGTAATGATTATAAAATAGAAGAGGATAATTGTACCATTTACCAAGATACACAACACAAGTACATAAATGATAGTCTTTCTTGCGGCTGCACGAATAAATAACTAATCCTTAACTTCTTTAAATGTCTATTTAATATAAAGACACTTCTTTTATATAGTTTTTCTCTTATCTTGTGTTTTGTAATGGAATATAAAGAAAAATATAAATAACATTGTACAAAATAATACTGAAATAAAATCAAGTAAATTTAGGAATAATTGTCATGTTACAACTGGATCCAGATATTGATGTCTCCTAATGATATTTTATTTTATGATTTATAGTAAATTTTTTAAATAAAAATCAATCAAAATATGCAAATCATTAACGCAAATAATCATTAAAACATATTATGATAATACATTATATCTTCATTATAAAGAAAGAAAAAAAATTTTTAATTTTGTGTACACAATAAAACTTGATGCATGAAAAAAGTAATTTCTGCTCCGTGCACGTTCCGCGAGAATCAGCATGTAACGAACGATTCAATACCGATCTCTTACAGAATTTTACCATGCAGTCGCATATGTATTATATTATAAGAAATATCAACGATATTACTATTGTCCCGTGTTATTTTTGTTACTCCCCGGTCTCCCCTACACCAGTTCAGGAATAAAAACCAGACCTATTATCTTTGTTTGGTTTCAAATAAAGCGACTAGGAAGGAGAAAGAGAGAGGGGGGAGGAAGAGAGAGAGAGAGAGAGAGAGAGAGAGAGAAAGGGAAAGAGAAGGGAAAGCGAAAGCGAAGGAGATCAAAGGCGTGTTGTTTTCGACAAGAACGAGTTACCGCGGCGACGTCAGGGCTTGTTTAGAACGAAACATGATGGACCACACTGCGGAAGTGGAACTCATGTGGTTGTAGTGGTAGTAGTCGAGAGATAACGGACGATCGTGATAAAGCAAGAGGCCAATAATTAAGATCGCTCCCCCGAGGCGTATACTTGTCGACGGTTATACTTGTTAATCGGTACCGCGATTTTTTGCCGCCATTGCCGCTGCTTCGTAGCCTATCGAACGTTTTGCGGCGTTTATCTTTTGGCTAGTAATTTTCCTGAAGCTTGATTGTTATATACTTTCGATTAAACAAGGTAAACACGCCATTAATATGCCTTGACGAAAGTTACATCAAGCTTTCCGACAATTTTCATCGCTAACAAATGTTTTACGTAATTAATAGATAGAAATCGCGAGATGGATCGCGATAACGATGATGGCTCGTCCACCACCGAGAAATACTAAAAAGCCTGTACGTGTCTCCATAAATGTTAATTAACAATAATTACGGTATACCCTCGTCCTGTTTAACGTCCTGAAGGATTGCCGGGTGGCCGGTGGTGACCAGTGAATATCTGCTGCTTTTTACACGTCACCGGGGAGATGCCTAACGAGGAAATATCATCAGGCAGATGTGGACGATTCAACGGGACCTGCAGGACATATTTCGTCCTGTCGCTTCCGTCTGTTCTGCATGTGCCGTTATGTCATTCTACATGTTTCAATTACACCACACAAAATTAGATATATCGCGCTTTTGTTTAGTTAGCATTATCATATGACATCGGATTTCGTGACATTATTGCATTAACATGTTATGCGTTACAATATTTGGAGAAGTAAATGAATAATGAAAGGTACACATATGTATAAAGGTACACATTATAGTATTTTAAAACAGTCGATTTTAATCCCTCGACAGTCGTGACATCAATTTACATTTAACTCGACGTTTAATATTTAATTTCTAATAAATAATATTTGTATTCGTATTATTAGCGCTAATTAAGTTGACCTGGGCAACTTCGACAGTTTAGAACCAAATAATCGGCATATCTTTACGACTGTGACTAATCAGAGATAATGAATGTATTACAACGTGAGTTCGTTTATATTTCGCAAACAGACTGAATGATCAATTGCGAACCGAGCGAAGGAGATCGCGCTGATCCATTATGATCGGCATGTGGTAACTCGAGAAGCACGGTGAAAATATGTGCTAAGTGCGAGCCGCAACAGGTTCCCGACTTCCTGCAATCCACGCGGGGTGTCGTGAAACTAATGACATTGCTCTCGTCTGCGGATTTTTCGATTAATCTCGTCCCAATCGTTTTCCAACGTTATCGAAGTGCCAATATATTTTCTTGGGTTATTAAAAGTAAAGAGATCGTTTGCATCTCTTCAAATGTAAGTATCTACTTTACTTTAGTATAATCTTAATAAGCGTGTAATAAAATATTTAAGAAGATGTAGAAGAAGATGTTGATTAAAAGCTCGCAACTTACTTTATGATATTTTCGGCGAGTTGTTGATAAGAAATTAAGATTAAGAAATGAAAGCATTTACTCTTGCACACCCTATACATGTATATCAAGCACTTGAATTGAAACGGGTTTTTTATCAATTGCCCGTGAAAAGGAAAAACTTATGTTTCTTTCTTACATTCCTCGTCTCACCATTTAAAGAGCTCGACACTTCCGATTTGGCGAGACTTTCATCGTTTTTCGCTTTCTTTAAGAAAAAAATCCCGATTAACTGAATGGGCTCCCGAAGAGACAACTAATTAACTGGATAAAGTGAATTTATGTCACACCTGGACAATTATTTGCTTTGTAAATATAATTGTTCACAAATATTTTGTATTTGTTAAAATCGATCCTTGTTAAAACTTTTATGTTGAATTTTTAACCAATCTAAGGATTGATTAAATTTCATATTATTGAGCTTTTCAAATTTTAAATTCAACATTTCTTAGTGTTAAAATAAGATATTTTATGAGTAAATGGACAAGTAAGATAAAAATAATGCATTTTAGAACATATATTCCAAAATAAATAAATAAAATATATGTTATATTTAATATATTATAAATATTTTTAATTTTATTCAAAAAAACATGCTTCCACAATTTGCTTATAAATTATATTAGTGTTATATTTTCGTGTTAATTCTTTTATATAATATCTGTATTTTTTAACATCTTTTTTATGTTTTATTTAGAAAATTAATACAAATATTTAAGTATATAAGTTTGGTAAACATAGAATGTGTTAAATTTAACACAAATTTTATGTAAAATTATGTAAAATATCATAATGTGTTAATGTCTTATAAATTCTACTTCCTCAGTGTTGTTGTGTATATAAAATGTCAATATTTAGTAATATTTAGAATATCTTATTTATCATACATTACAAAATTTCCTGTAAATTATTCCGGAGAGCCACGCGTTGCTTTATTTTCACTAACAAGCATTTACGTTAAGCATTCGTTACCATAATTATGCAGTTTGCGGTTTGGGGTCGACGACTAACAATACGGTCGCAAATAATTCTACAATTATCGTGTAATACCACTGATAGGTCGCGTCACGAGCAACTGGCGCTTTTCATGAATCTCACGCTCGAAAATTTTCAACGACACGCGATACCACGCGCGTTGCGCTAATAGGCGACTTCGCAATTTCGCGACGCGAATTTTTGGCAAACAAGTCGGAAACAACCTCGTTTGCATCGGTTATGCGAGTAACGCACAGGAATCGAGAACAAGAGCATGAGCGGGGCTTCAATTCGGGTTTACGATCCTGCTAATATCGGCAAGGGGTCCGAAACCTCAAAGGGTCGAGTAATTACGTCTGTTGCTGCCAAACTATATATATATATATATATTGTATATATATATATATATATATATATATATATATATATACAGCCGTTATATTCGAGTGAGCGCCAAAGTGCTCGATACGCATTCTGTCCCGTAACAGTCGTAATTGCAAAAGGGCGACCAGAAATTTGTCAGGGAAAACGTGTATCTTCGGATAGGTTTTCCAATTCGTTCGCCGCTGCAAGAGATTTATTAACAAATTCAAAACTCTTTCTTTTGTTGATTGGAAGAAGTTATGATAATAAATGAAAATTGAACAATTTAAATAAAAAATACTTATAACCTTCCAATCGGCAATGTTAGATTTTAAACGTACAGTTGATCTTTTGATTGTGAATTTTTGGTAGATAAATTTAAAATCTACAAAAAAAATAAAATACAATTCAATTTCTATGATAGTAAAGACTCATTGTTAAAGCTTCCATATATAAATATAAGTAAATAGTACGTATAAATTTTATACAATACACAACAATATAAAAATCTGCATTAAAGTTCAAAGCAAGATTGTGTCATATATTTCAAAATTACGTTAATACAATTTTCAAATATTGTTTATGTTAAGTTTACGCAAATCTTGTTGTAAACAATACAATACAATATAAAATAATATGTAAATTACTATAAATACGTAATACAGAAAAAACTGATTAAGTTTTACAACTGTAATATATTTGACATTAATATTAATAAATAAAAATATATAAGCAAAATAGATAGCTCCATTAATATCTAGTGCAATGTTAAAAAACATAGATTTTGATAATTTATAGACTGTTCACATAGATAATACATAAAAATGATTTACATATATTATAGTTTATATTGGCTACGTTTAGCAGAAAAAGCAGCTTTGCAATTGTTGTAAGATTTTTTAATATATGATTGGTTTATATATTTAATAGATTCTGAGGAACTGAGGACAAGAAGTCTATTCGTTTTTTTTACGCTCAGCATCTTTACTTTCTCCCTTTTTAACGCCTAAATATATATCTATCTCATTTTAAGTTTTTGAGGATTTCAAACAATGCGAATAGACCTGAGATCAATAATATTAAAACATTTTGCAACAGTTGCAAAGCTGGTTTTTTTTTGCTGAACGCAATCATTGTATACACATAAGGCGGTATTTATAGTTCATTTTTATTTTAAGACCGTCCTAAGTAATGTCTTAAAATGCTGATACAGTTCTCGGATTGGTTCATGACATGACATCTTAAGACGATCTGAAATATAAGATCCGACTATGAATACCAGTCGTAGAGAGAGATGTAGATAACCATATTTCACATTGAAATGCGCAACTCTGATTCGAAGAAATGTTGCGAACAAAGGGTAAAAATTCGACATATCAACGAAAGGATAACAATATCTACAATATCGAACTAATCGATTAAAAGATAGCGAATGCTATCCAATTTCGAACGAAAGTTTCAATATTAAAAGTTCCATTCCTTAAGAGGAAAATGTATACAAAAGAGATTGAGCAAAATATACAAAAATATATTATTATCGTTATTTTATTCTATTCTATTCGTGAACAGTATCTTCTAGGCCGATCTAATAATTGTACGAGCTGCTTGACTAAAATTATCATTAATGGATAATGAAAATTTCTGAATTGCCCATGAACTCGCGTTAACTGTGTGCATTAACATTCGCTGAACGGAGCGAAATGCTGCTCGCACGTTCCCGCAGACACGCAGACCCAGCTATAAGCTAGGTACTAGCTCGCGTACTTGTACACGTATATATGAGCTATTATTAGCCGACCACCTGTGCGACCCGAGGCAGTTGCTCTCTCACAATCGGCTACATACGTCTTGACTCTCTCCAGGGTCGTATCGATCCCGAGATGGCACCCGGCATCTACATCTGCGATCAGCTATCTCTACACAATACCGGTTTCCAGGAAACCATGAGATGAGCCAATTAACAGCCGCCATTCGCACGTACGCTGCCACTTGCATCGCAAAATGAATCAGAAATGACAGGATGTATAGAGATGCGGGATGTTATTAATATCCTAAGGGAATGCAAATATTCCTTTATCGTGAAAGTACATTTAAATAGCTTTATACGAAGTCAGAGATGAAGAAAATATGTGAATAACGTAATAAGATTTCTTACCTCCCCCCTCCCTCCTCCCCAGAGAAACTTGTTTAAACAGAATTCTTGTTTCTTTGAAAATTAATCGCACGATGTATATTTTCTTGCTTAATTGTTTGCATTTTAATAAATTACTAGAAATTATTCTGACTTACTAGAACGCAAGAAATAAGAAAACATACATCGTGTGCCGCTGATTTTATTATTAACTCACAAGTTATAGTAATCAATTGCGACGCGAATCAATAATCTGCAAGGTTGATAATTGTAACATTTTTACATATATGAGAGAGAGAGAGAGAGAGAGACATGCCTTAAAAAATAATAAAATTCATATCACCGAGAATAACAAGTACTTAGAAGAATTTACAGTATTTTATAAAACAAATCTTAATGCGAAATAAACAGAAGATATTTTATTCTTTCATGACAAGATTATTATTCACGAGAATGAACGATAATAACAAAATGATTACTCTGCGCATTTCGATTATCTAATCCCTTAAGCCGACTTCCTACTCTGCGTAGAAAGCTCGTCCTTTCATTTCGATTAATTTCCGAACGTTCATTCGAGCGGCTGCTTTTCACAGGATATTAGCTCAGATCACAATCCGTTGCACTAAGTATGATAAATGGCGTTTCGTCGGACATTCACGTAGCCCTGAGACCACAAGTTTCGTCAATAATCGCCGTATCCAGGTCTTTAATCGTTAGAGCCCTTTATACTGTTTGATAATTAAAGATATAATAAAATAGTTATAAAAAAAGGAGGAAAAAAGAAAAAACTTTGATATATTCTGTATATTTTTAACTGTCAGTATACGCATCAATTTTTATTTAATTGCAGCTGCCGCTATTAATGAAACGGGCATGGCAGAAGAAGGTCAGAAGCAGAGCAATAAATTAACAACGAGAAGGAACTGATATGTTCTTGCTGATAAAATACCCGCATATAGCAAATTCAGAAAATATTCGTACAGAGAAAATCTTATATAGTTACTTATTTATAAAAAATATACATTAATTAGCAATTTATTAACAATGAGGACCTAATCCTCAAAGAGGATTTCTGATAACGAGATAACAAATATTTTTGACGTATTTAATATTAATCAATTATGCAATCTTATGCAATATAAAAATAAAACAATATTAAGATTAACTCAATAATTCCTGTTCTTCCTCGAATTAAATAAGATTAATTTATATTGTTTTGAAACAGAAGTAACACATATAAATTTAAGTTTACCTACATATTTTTTAGAATATTTTTTATCCAATATTATAACGCATAATCTTGATCATAATATTTGGCACGAAATCGAAGTCCAAAATCATTTTAAGATTTAAGAATTTTCCATTTAAGAGTAAAATATTCCTCAGTTAACAATAAATCCGGAAATCTTTTTTATGAATGTATGTTCTATCCTAATATAAATAAAAAAGCTTCGCGAAAATAAATAAATTTTTATAATTATTAGAAACGTTTCTCGACTATATAAATATCTTTATATATTGAAATGATACAATGTTTCATTTTCGCTTATTATTGAGATATTATTATATTTTAATTATTATACATCTTTTTAAGTAAAATAACTTGGAGAAATAAACAATCTATTTTTTATTAATAAACAGTTAATTAATATTTACTTTCTAAAAATAAGTTTTTAAAGCTATTTTTCTTATACAAATATTGCACTCACTGATTGTATCGCGTTAAATTCATTTTATTCATTGTGCACAATTTTCTTTTTAAAAATAAGAATAAAATAATAAATTTTGCTATAAATTCTTTTTAAAAATAAGAATAAAATAATAAATTTTTCTATAAATTGCAGAACGATCTAAAAGAGTTAAGCAGCTGTTTTTTGAACAGCAATGTTCCTGGATACACCGAGATTGGAGACACGTCATGACATTCGAATTCCCCAGTGTAACGGCGAATATGCAACTGCTGCAATGCAATTCCATCCGTAAAATCCGACGCGGTGTGTAACGCCGTTATTTCGACCGGACCAAAATAATTGGAGGTAATTCTCTGCGCTGTTGTTTTTAATCGATTGCTCAACCGTTCGCCGATTACGTCGGTGCGCGTCCATGATTTAATTCTAAAATCCTCGATATCGCGACATCTGCACGTGACGCAGACTGTTTACTGAATCTGATAATAACGTTGTATGCACCAATGTCATTAACGGGAAAATAGAAATAATCAAGTTTTAGTAATGTTCGTTTCGCCCATGAAAACAAATTCAATTAAAAAGACACTTTGGCCGTGAATTACAGAACAAATTATGTTGCATTCAATACAGTACGCGTAAAGTATTTGCATTGTAATAATAATATCACAAAAGATTTTCCGTGATGCGAAAATGTTACGGTTATACAAGCGGATCTCACGAAAATTTATGCGCGCTGTAAAATTTATACTCAACGCTATTTTTAACTCGGCCGTTATACAATGAACAATTAGATTCGTTCCTCGGGATCATATATTTTCCACGCTTTTGTAAACGGTCTGATTATCTCGCACGGTTCCGCTCGTTACTTCATACGATGATCTTTAATCGTGATCCAACGTCTTTTCTGACTCGTATCCCACATCGCGATGTCATAATTAAGTCACAATCCGCAATAAAATGTGTGATTCGTCGAGCTGACGTAAGCCACAACCATCGACTTGAGAAGGTCGACTAATCTGACTCTAAAATTACTAATTGTATAAGCGAGAAATCACACGTTTTATTTACCTAATCAATGACAAAACACGGAAAGAACGGTTTTGCTGAAGTATTAAAACAAATTTAACTATAAATATAAATCTGAAATAATAATTTGTTTGTTATCAAAATAATTATATAGAATGCTCAAACTAGTTATTAGAGTGTTAACATTTGCAGCAATGTCAAACGTTTAAACGTTTTATATTATAATTATTTTGATGATCTAACAAAATTATTTTCAGATCGATATTTAACTAAATTTCTAGATACTTGTTATATCTGTATAAAATTATCCAATGAAATAGAACGTAGATAAATTTGCATTAAACTTCTTTTCACTTGAATAGAATTAAAATGTAAGAGAATGTATTATAATCCTTAAGTGATTAAGAGCTAAAATAAAGTTAAGAAATAATTCTGTTCTATAAAAAAAAAATAAAAAAAAAAAAAAGAACAAAAGAAAAGAATATTTAATTAATAATTTT
>Ga0157364_1008924_pt1 | contig 10392 bp, 5 predicted proteins | sample AttsexASBM2_FD_111476 | JGI IMG/M metagenome (GOLD analysis project Ga0157364, IMG submission 111476) | Fungus gardens microbial communities from leaf cutter ant in Ribeirão Preto, State of São Paulo, Brazil - Atta sexdens ASBM2 | ecosystem: Host-associated > Fungi > Mycelium > Unclassified ... | reverse complement strand
TGTGTGTGTGTGTGTGTGTGTGTGTTTTACAATTACTTAGGTTACAAATCTAAGAGACAAGAAAGTAGAGGCAGCTCAATAAAAAATATGGCAACGGATTCATTGTAAAACTATTTGCGTTTTCATTAAAAGAGAAACCAAGAATGATGAAATGTCTTTGCATAACGAAGACTTCTTGGAACTATTGTATTTTGGTTCACATGTCGCATTTATGATTCGCAAACCACAAGCGGCATAAAAGATGATATAAGAAACACAATTAACATTCCAGTGCGATAACGTAGCTGATGTATGAACCATCGAGCAGAAGAAGCGACAATATCATATTTCCTTCATTTTAAGAAACAAAAACAATTTCATTTATGGAAGTACTTCATACAAAATACAAAATTTAACTACTTCACTATAATAATTTTTTCTAAGACCATAAAGAGAAATATATTACGAAGGAAACTATTTAAAATTTTACCACATATCGAATAAATTACGCTTTCTACAGTCATTGAAATATATGACTTGTTATTACTGATTTTTAGTATCATTTTATTTTCAAACGACACAATAAAAACGCTAATCGAGTCTTTGACGTAATCGATTGCAAGATACCTACTTGAAGGCCATGAAAAATTCTTTAAACGATTCGTTTTCAAGATCTGAAAACACTCGCGTGTTATTGATGCAATTAGTCATGATACGGCAGAAACGTCGTTCGCCAGCCAAGCGGAAACTATCGGTAAGTTCTTTTAATTTCCCGTCATGGCCTACTTCCGATGAACAATATTTCCGTTCGCCTGCAACCGCTAAGAGTTCCCAGGGCGGTGCCGAAAACCGATTTGGAAATATAGTCGGGTCGGCAACCTCTCTAAAATTGGGAGAGTCTGCGCTGATACCTCTTGCACGCAAACTTTCATTTTTCGATCGTTCTATCGCACGTTATGTAGTTGTTTACATCAACAATCGGCGCCACTGTGCTCGACGCGATGTCAAATATATCTCTGTAGGTTTCATCGCAACACACAATTTTCCGACGTGTAATATTGGAAGGAGACAACAATGTTGCTTCCATTGTAATTTTCAGTATCGCGGTGTATCGACAAATATTAACGCTCCTCGTTATTTCACGTTGAAAAAGCCGGAACGCTCGCCTCTATTTTCCGTAAACGACCATTTAAATTCAACGCTCCATGTTACCGCGGAAGAAAAACCTCGTGTTCCATGAACACTCGAGCTCGACGAACCGCTGCCTTCGTCATTCTTAATACGAGGCGCGAGATCTCACGGTGTAACATGTCGCTGTCCTCGAAACCCATTAACCTCCGCCTACACTGCGACGACCTCGGCCTCTATTATGTATTGCGCTCTCTCCCCCCCCCCCTCTCTCTCTCTCAACTCTCTTATTCACTCACTTTAATCCTTTTCTCTTCCGAACCCATCGGTTCTGCACCCAAAGTAGTCTCTGCCATCGAATATGCGCGAGAAAATATCGCGTGTGACTTGCATAAAGCTTGAATTCAACGATAAATTTCAATCGCGGATTAAAAGACAAAATCGAATGCATGATAATTGAAAAACTGCGCGAATAGCAATTGTAACCACAAGTTACTATCATGTTATACGAAACTTTTAATAATGAAATTAATATTTCATCATTTTATACACTTCTAAAACTCATCAAAATCACTTAATCAGCGATTGCTTCAATCGAAAAACTACCTCCGATCTTGTGCGCCACAAACGGAAACGAGATCGCATAGGAAGTTTAACACGATTCACCTTACTTTGCCGTTGAATTTTCCAGGCAGCGTCAGAGAGATTTACAGTCGACGTTTTGTCCGCCGTAAACGAGGTATTTTCGGAAGCAAACGATCGCAGTTAAACCCCGTTGGAACGCCGCCGGGGAGCATTTAAGGGTGCGCAACGACGAAATTTTCAGACGATCCGGATATGTTGCACGTACGGTCGAGAGATATCGTTAGAATAATAGCATCACGTTATAATGCTTGCGTACGTACTTGCGCTGATAAGTTGAACTTAGAAGGTTCAATTTCTAAAGTTTCAATTTCTAAAGTTCGAATAGATCATTAGAATCATTAGATGACAGTTCAATCTGGATTTAATAATTAAGAAATGTTGATATGATATGATTATAATATGTTAATAATAAAATGTCAATTATTCGATTACTTATTATAAATTAAATATATATATTTTTTAATAACTAACATGATTCATTAATTTTTTCGAATGTGTAATACTCAAGGCAATACAATCTTCTTTTCGTCTGCAGAGAAAAACAAGCTAACAACAACTCGTGAAAAAACTTGATCCATTTTATATATAGATTTGGGTCGCGTACAGAGATGAGTCGTGAGTCAGATTGTAGAGCATAAAGAATAGATTGAAATTACTGCATAAGTGCCAACAGCTGAAACAGCTGCAAGTCAATGTTAGGATCTTGATACAGTGTATGAGATATAATAATTTTGCTATTTATACTTGTAAAATGCTTTTTATCCAACTGATGATTTTTTTATTATGTATAATTTAAAAATTAGATCTTTTTATTCATTCTCCTTCTCCATCCCACAAGATTTCAATGTTCAAGGCACTTCCTCGGAATTACGACGCAGTGACGGCACATATAAAAATGATGCTCGCACAATAGGTGTGTCCATGTAATGTCATTCATTATTCAATATCCAGAATATGCTAAGTATTCTGAAGATATATAGATTAGCTTTTATGATCAGCTACCGCACAACATTTTTAAAAGATTAAATTCGTTTTTTTTTTGCGAGAGTTTGAGGAAATATTTAATTTTTAATACTTCTATTTTTCTCTACAAAATAATATAAATTAGTAACTGTACGTGGTTGGTCCAAAGTGGGCAAAGTTCTTTGACCGTGCAACCTACGCTAGTACGCCATTCGTGAAGTAGTTCCTTTCGCTTCTTTCGCGGAACTCCGAGTCTAAGATGGACAATAAGTCGTTATCGACGATAAGAAAAATGTTTCATACTCTCGACCGATTGCACTTCCATTTCGATGTCTTTACGACGCACCGATACAACATCCGCGACGACAGCGTCTTATTTTCAGGATAAACTTCGTCGACACGGTACGCATTTATGTCGTTCGCAACGTGCGCGTTATCGAAAAGACGAAAGATCGGGGGAGAGAGAGAGAAAGAGAGAGAGAGAGAGACAGAAAGAAAATAAAAATCATAAATAATAGAATAGAAAGACCGAGGGGAAAACAACAGCACACTAGCCATACACAGCCGCTGCGCCATCACCATCGCCATCGTCGCTGTTCGTCCGTGAAAGCGTTGTTGCACGGCTTACGACAGTGCGGGTATATAACAGGATTTAAGCCACTGTGAAACCGGTCCTCCCACCGGGCCGAGCCGCGCGAGACCGGCGATGGCCATCGCGAAAAATATCCGTCTCGTTTCTGCCCGAGGTTCAGCCTGGCCTGGTCCGGCCCCGGACGCCGAAGTCCATCGCGAAAAAAGTCCCTTCTCTCGACGAGAGCGGCGTACTTTTCCACCGTCTCGAAGAGCAACGGCTGCCCCCATTAATCCCAGAGACTGCCCCGCAAAACTCTCACGGAGTGAGTTTTTTTTCTCCATTTTAATACGCCGTGGCGCAGACTACGATCAAACGACGATCATGATGGAAAGATTGCTCGTTAATCTATTCTTTGTGCCGAGAGATCTTTCTTATTAAACGAGCAAATGTTCCTTTTGAGAGATGCGATATAAATATCTACATTTCTAAATGTAAAACAAACGTCAAAGTACAAGATTCGTCAATATTCATTCATTTACTTGGCAATATATTTCAAAATTATTAAACCTATTGGATGTTTGCCGACAAGTTCTTTTTTTTTATGCATTTTGAGTGTACGATGTCAGCAAAGCTTTGCTGACGTACACAAGGTAGATTGCCACGCCTGCAGTCAAACGTGTTAATCAGTCTGTTTGTCTCATTAAATCTCCTACGATGGAAGAGACCTCGGTTTTTTAACTCTGTTACGTACCGCCACGATGAGTCACGTTAATCACGGGATCGCACTTTGTATAACGTTAACATGATGATTCGAGCATGATGTCATTCAATTACATAGAATAGAATCGAATAAAGCATCATATTAAACTATAATTTGTACATTAAAACTAGTGATCGCTTCAAGCGATTACTTTCAAAAGTAAAAAGCGTCTTCCAGTCCAGTAGTTTCTATACATCGAAAATCCTGCGATAAACGTTACGTTAATAAAAAGTGGTATTATATTTATTGCATTCTCTCTTTCTGTCGTATTTCAACGATAGCTGTGATTCTCAGCACAAAGGAAGCATTTCCATACATTAGATTTTTTTTATCTCAGAATCGTCATTTCATTCCTTTATCATCCTCTTATCATCGACAAAAGGTCGATCGATGTTATTCGTTTCTATCCTGTATACAGCTACAACGACGACAGCAAGAAAATCGATTCCAATGTCGTTGTTGGAAATAGACCGGCCAAGAGACGACGAATTCGTGAGCAGTGTACAAGGGGGCAGCACGATATTGCATGGTAACTGCATGGCCAGCATTCGCCGCTGCTTAATGCTTCGAAGGTCACGAGTCGACGACTCCGAGAAAGCCCGGGACCGGTTTACTCACAGGTCCACGACGTCTGCGGTAATATAGGGTGTTCGTGGAAGCACGCCACACTTTCGGCGATCTCGCATCTCCCTTGAAACCAGTATAATATCATTGTAAGACTTATTACAAAAGAGGATATAAACCAATAAGAGACGTGATTGCTCTTTTTCTCGAAATAGTATCTCGAAATCGATTTCATGCTTGAAAATACATACGCAATACCTGTATCTATAACGATGTACTTTTTTGCAAGAAAAAGAAACCACGGCGTCAGAAATTATATTATAATTCGTAATATAAGAATTTAATTGTATCAGCTTTAAATATCTAAAGTGCGAAAGCTGTCAGTTAAGTTCAACAATTGCAAGCTCTTTCGAATTTGCGAAGTTGCGAAAATTATACTCAGCAACGATGTTCAAAATCAAAGTCTAATCTCGAGCTTGCCGGTCCGTTGTACATCTGATGCCTCGGAGTATCTCAGTTCACCGATTTCATAAACAGTCTGCGAAGTTCCCCGTTACAACGCTGTTGATTAAAAGTTTCCGGAAAATGCGGTGGCTCCGTGGCCGTTACAGTGCATTCTGCTCGCTCGATTTACACTTATATCGCTCGATGTGCAACGACGAGTTACACGGATTACACTTTCGAGCCCGAGCGATTTTTCATCCCACCAGCGCGCTTCTTTCCCTACATTCGTAGGAAATAAAAATTTATCGACACGCTTGCATAATCCATTACCTAGTAGAAAGACCTGGCTGCTGGTGATTGTATACCACTCCGCTTGGAAACTTTCACTATTTCGAACTATGCCATCCAACCACAACGCGGACCATCGTGGCTATTACTAAATTTACGATCACACAAGACAAGATAATCGTCGACGCTCTTGAGAAAATCATATCTATTTTTTCGTTTTGCTTCATCTAATGGTATTTAAACCAATTTCTCGATTACTTCAAATTATTCCACGAAGGATCGGAAATATTATTAAGTGTGCTTAAAATAATTTCAAATGAATAAAAATTAATATGACAACAATTAATATATATATTATTTTGTGCAATCTCCATTCTTCACTTTATTTAATGTATTAAATAACGTATATAAATACTTAACAATATCGTCCGTAAAAAGTCCGTAGAAAAATATTTTTTCGTAATTTCTTTAAATAAATACAATTTTAGAAAATCTTTAGAAAAACTGTTATTTCCGCGATTTCTAATTTCGCGCGGTTTGTGACAATTTTCACAAATATAATAAATAAATAGAATAAAAGCGTTAAACGACTGTTTCTGCGCTGTGTCCTTCAAATGCACAGACTGCAGAACCGTTCGTTCTCAACTGGCTAGACGAACAAATACGCGAGCAATTTGCACCGTTGCACTGACGCGCGGCGCGCGAACGGCCAGCCGCAATTTAACGGATTACGCACCACGACGAGGGAGATAATAATTGGAGACGTAACTCTGACTCCGGCTACAGGGACAATAGGCGAGACGGAAAGGGAAACTCTCCAACAAATAGTTGTGACCGGCCAACCGACGGGTACGTTATTGTCGAGCGGATTGCATTATCGTCCGTTCAACAGTCATTGCCGCTCCAATTATTGTAATTACCGCTGGGCAAACCAATTGATTAATGTACACAAATCCCTCTCAATCTCACCTTTCGCACATTTGACGAATACCGGTCGCGTCACTTCATTTGATTTGTCGCGAGTAATCGAATCGGCATACACTCAGTACACCCGGTAGAAAACGCTGCGCAGCTCTCGACTTGAAACTGGCACGAAGCACATGTACGCTCGACAAAGATATAAAATCGTTTAAGATTAAAGACAACATACCGCATAGTTTCGTTATTAAACGTTATTATAATTAGTCTGCCACACACTGCATCAGCATGCAAAATGTGAAGTAGAAAGGACGCCAAAATTTCTTGACTTTAGTTACAAATGTATTACAACATAATATTAATATCATCGTGGAAAGAATTTGAACGAAAAACTAATTATTAAATTAATTAGCAAAAGTTGGGACTGTTACAAAGGTAGATCTCAATATTCCATAAATATCTAAATTCTAAATGAATAATGAAAAATCCCAAACTATTGCACAAACGAGTTTCAATTTTCATTATTGTTCAAATATATACAATGAGAAAAAAGATTTTGCTAATTTAACAAACTATCAGTACCTTTAACAAATGATTTACAGATATATGACAAATTCCTTTGATTCATGCTAGTCTGCTATTCCAATTATTAATAACAGAAGCAATTTATATAAGATCTAACCTATGTTTTAATAGACTTTTTTACTAACAATACTGATTATTTTAATTTGTATCATGTATTATTACATTAACTGAGAAATTATTCGCAATTGTAACTCGATCCATTTATCTACGAAATCATCACATTTGTTATCTCTTTTTTTTTGCATAACAAACTCGGCGAAATTGTTGGTTGAAAGTTTTCGAGATATCTCCAAATCTATTAAGATTTCCTCTTATCGTCAATTCCTATCCTCTCTGAGCCATAAAACGAATGTACTATACACACTGTTACATCGACATCATTACAATAAAAACATGTCCCCGCTATTCACCTCGCTGTGCTTCTTCTTCGCCTCCTCGTACCGGCAGATAAGAGCGAGTTTCCAGAAGGAAGAACGCGGAGGATCCTCTCTAGGCGACATAACCTTCTAATAGATCTTCTCTGGGCGACATAACTTCCCAATAGATCTTTCTCCGGGCGACATAAACCTTCTAAATCCCCCGCGGACGAAGCGTTTCGTTCGCACGTTATATCATAGAGGAGAAAGGTACAGTCGGAACTGTAATCTATGTCCCTGCCCGATAACAACGCAGCCACAGTACAAAGACGCTAAAGCTAAAGTTTTACAAACTGTACACCCGGTATATCCACGTGCGTCTCGCGAAGCAGTAAAACATATAGCTATTTTTTTTCTTACACAGAATTTCAGGGACGCATAAGGATCTCAGTGTGAGAGAAAGGAAGAGGGCTTTCGTCACCGCGATAACGCTTTCGGAGTTTTACGATCGCGAGCACTCTCTGCTCACGACAAAACGAAATATAATTTGGAAAATAAATTTTAAGTCTATACGTGACCGAAATAACTGTATGACTTTTTTCGCCGTAAAAAGAAATCCTCTAACCGATTTTCAATTTTTTGAAAAATAAATTTGTATAAATAAATAAATAATTTTTTCATTATAGTTTAACAGCTCTCGATGTTTCTAGAAACATCATAAAATACATACTATATATATACTTTATATAAATAAGAAAATGGAGAATAGTAATAAAATATAAGTATTACATATACAATAATATTTATATGAATTATATCCGTGTTAGATAATACATGTCGTCATATCATTTTACGATCACGCTCCAGATATCTCGCATAATTCCTTCATTTAAATGCATTTATTACTATCGTGCATTTTAATCAACCGTTTTAAAATTCCAAGTTAACTCGCGCATAAATGTATACTGAAAAGGGACAGAGCCCGGTCATTTAAAAGCTAAGGGACCCTACGTTTGTCAGACTCCGCGAGAAGAAATTATTGGCAGGCCGAAAGTTCGCTATAATTTAGATAATGCAGCTATGTTTTCTCTCGATGTTATTACGCGCCATTAAAAATAGATAACTGCGACTCTTCCTCCCACTTCTCTACGAATTCGCCGGGCAGACTGAAGCGGATAAGCGAGGAAGATTCTGGAAGGCAGAATACGGGAGAGTTCCGCGTGATCTTCTCTCAGCGACATAAACCTCCTAAATTCCCCACGGACGAAACGTTTCGTTCGTGCGTGCTATACAGCCGAGTCACCCCCGAACTCAGAGTAGTGCAGTGCAGTCGAGGACTGCAGCTGTGACTCACCCCGGCACTGCAGCAGCAACGGCGACGGCGCCCGTTGCAACGAATGGCGCCGTAGCGACGCCGATGAAATTTTCAACGAATTTTTCGCGAATACCGGTACTGCGCAACATACGATAGTCTCTCGTGTCTTTTATGCTAAACACGGTATACGAGAATATATTGGATGGCCCCGGTGTTTTACGCGGCGAAAAACGCGAGCGAGTGACTTCGGATGAGGGACGCAATTCTTCTACGTATTCGAGATGAAGATCCCAAGGTAGCACACTCCGGTTCTGTCCTCAGCTTTTCCCGGCGGCGAGCACCGAAAAACCATCGTGCAAAACGCTGCACAGCGTGTAATGCTGCTTCGTGCGGATTACGAATGCTTTCTGTCGTGTAATTTATCGCATCGTAAATAACGTGATCTTACTCCACTCCGAAGTCCAGAGTCTTAAAGGTCAAGAAAAAGAGCAAAAAAAGCTTCTTAAATTTGGTTAGCTTAAAAATCAAACGTACAAGATAAAAACAGCATGTACATAAATATTTATTTGATAATTTCTCGACTCTGACGCGTAATCCTCAGAAAAATTTTATTTAATATCGACTGCAATCATCGTGCCTTTATAACGGACTTTTATTTCTGTTTCACTTCATTTTTGCAAATAATTATATACGTTGATAGTTTAGCACAAATTAAATATTGTGAGTTAACTGAAGTAAGGAAATGTAACATGGAAAAAAGTGAGAACTAAAACAGTAAAATATACATGAAACAAATAGGAAGTCTGCCAAGTGGCGCGCGAGCAGTTAAGGGTTAAAAATGGCCGGGAAGGTTCCTCGGAGACCATCCTCTCGCTACCTCCCGCGAGACGAACTATAGCTTCCAGAATACGGAAGTTTCGTGATCTCCACCTCTCCCACGGCCTCCAAAATCCTCCGGACGTAACGCCTGCCTCCGCCTTCGAGCTCGATCCGCACTCGTGTTTTCTCACCCTCCGCTATATATATATATATATACACTTTCCGTCTTTTTCACGCGTCTTCCATGGTCTTTTGTTTCCGTCTCTTTCGCGCGATTACAGTCTGAAGAGCACCGAGGCACCATTCACGCTCTGAATGAATCGAGTTTACTGCGCGAGCAAAACTCTTAGAATTGAAATGATGAAGAATTCATCTAGCTGCCGCTACATTTCCGATGAAATAAATCGCAACAACTGGGCAATCGATAATTAACAAAAATTAGATAATTTTCTCGTAAATAAAAGCAGTTTATTATCTGTTTTTTTATTATTTTGCATTGAGATATTTTTCTTCCTCTCTTTTTTTGCTTCATCAAGTTAATATCTTTTTTCTTTAGCCAAGATTTAATTGACAGTTTTTATATTACTTTACTTATATTATTTTTCTTTGTTAAGTAACCTCTTGATAATAAAATGGCACAAATTCTTCTCAGATTTCAATTTCTTTCATACATAAATACGATTGTAAAATAATAAACGGACGAAATCAGGTTACTAAATCAACTATATCGCAAGAATGATGCAGTATTCATGTTGATAGCTGCAACTGCAGCTCGACCGAAGTTACAATCCAACATAGCCGTCCTCCGTAACGGTGGCTTGAACGATTGCCTGAAATTTTCAATGATGCAGAAAAACGCTCCCGGTGTAGAACTAACTTTCGTACGATCGGAGGGCGGGAAATAATTTCTCAGCTACGTGAGGTCACGAAGGCCTCGTGAAATATTTGAGTGTCTCGCATTCGGAAACGGAAGCGAACAGGGCGGAAATATCGTTCAGGAATTTGCCGATATCATTCGATTCGAGCAGGAGGAGAAACCCGAACAACAAACGAT
>Ga0157364_1008923_pt1 | contig 10393 bp, 9 predicted proteins | sample AttsexASBM2_FD_111476 | JGI IMG/M metagenome (GOLD analysis project Ga0157364, IMG submission 111476) | Fungus gardens microbial communities from leaf cutter ant in Ribeirão Preto, State of São Paulo, Brazil - Atta sexdens ASBM2 | ecosystem: Host-associated > Fungi > Mycelium > Unclassified ... | reverse complement strand
TAGGACACTAATTAAGCAGAGGCTCCTTGTCGAGTTCTCTTGTGAATTCCCACATCATACTTCTTTTGAGGTTTACTCGTTAGTGAGATCATTTGTCCTTTGTGATAAGTGGTTGCCACAACAATGTACTTATAACTTCTCTGGCACTTTACTTAACTTTAACTTCTTCACTAGTATTTCTGTTTTATTTTTTATTTTCTGACACATATTGCATTCTTCCACATATTGTCCTACATCTCTTATCACTTCTAGCTATCAATAATTCCTTATTTGTTGTAGCAACCACTCGTCACTCAAGAACAAATGATCTCACAATGAGCAAAGCTCTCCAATGGGCTATCAAGTAAAGAGTGGGGAAATTACAAGAGAACTCGACAAGGAGCCCTTGCTGTATTGCTTCTCTATTTATATAAATTACATGTGGTCCATGCTACAACAATATTAACTGGCCCTTATATCCATGCATCGTCCTCATATTCTATTACTCATCCACATGTGTTTTCCTTAAGGCCACCATGATTCCTACATATACCCTGACGTCATACCTTTAATCTCCGCTGTACATGTGCACACCATGAGGAACTCTTGTCCCTTGACGTCATCTCTAACCCTAACTCTAATCTAGACTCCTCTCAATCCTTCTAGACCGTTCTAGACTTTATCACATGACTTCCAGGTCATGTGCTCTTCCTCCATTGTAGACTAATAATTATCTATCTATCTATATCTGGCTAACCCTAACCCTAGCCAAAGTCTGTCCACACTCTTGTCTTATAACATTATTACTAACTCTGTCATTTTCTACTTGTCTTTATATTCTACTACTGGCATATTATGGTGTAATAGATTATCTCTATCCTCAACTCTTCATCCATTAGTATATATATCTTTTCTTTCTTCAACATTAATTCTCCTTTTATCTGCCATTTTTCTCTTTATAAGACTTTGACTCTTGCCTTCTTTATCTTCTCTACTACTCTAACTATTTCTTTATCCTTACTCTTAGCTTTTTTTATCCTTTTTATTATACCTACTTTGGGTTTTTCTATTACTGTTTTTAATAAACTATAAATCCATTGGTTCTTAGTTAATATTTGGTTGCTATTATTGTTCTCTATTCCTACTTTTTAGTTTGGTTTTCTACTAAGTCTATCCATTTTTCCCATTTTTGTTTCTGGAACATATAAAATCAAATCTTGATAGATAAAATATCTATTTTGCTTGTCTTCTGTCCAATTTCTATGCTTTTATAAAGTATTCTAAATTCTTGTGATTTGTCCAGATCTCAAATTTGAACTTTGCACTCTTTAACAAATGTCTCTAGTTTTCCAACACTTTTATGACTGCTAATATCTTCTTATCATGAATTATGTAATTCCTCTCTATTTCATTAAGAGATTTTGAGAGAAAGGCTACCAGTCACTACTTCCCATCATCATACTCTATAGATAAAACTTCCTCTGTTGTATAATCCAATGTATTAACTTCTATCCTCATTTTTTTGTTTAAGTCTAGTACTGCTAATACTAGTTCTTTGGTAAATCTCTTCTTTAACTTCTTAAATGCCTCTTCCTGCTTTTCTGTCTATTTTCACTTCTGATTTTTTTTAACCATGTTGTGCAAGAGCCTAGCTATTACTGCAAAAGTTTTAATGAACCAACAATAATAATTAGCCAATCCCAAAAACTTCTGTATGTCTTTAACTCCTTTTAGAGTTGGCCAGTCCAATATACCTTTTACCTTCTTGTCCTCTATCTTAATTCCCTCAAGTTCTATTACCACTTCTAGAAATCCCACTTCTTATATCTTCTACTTGCATTTTTCTGGTTTTATATAAGGGTCATTCTTTACTTGCCTCTTCACTACTTCTTCCACTATCTTATCATAACCTTTCTCTATTTCTGTTTCTACTATGATATCATCAATAAAGACCCCTTCTGAAGTCATGAATGCCACCTTTTGTTATAGTACACTTGGACACTAATATTTTTCTTTTTTATTATTATCTATTTTTCTTGATTTAATATCTCTTTTCTTTTGATTTTCTTTTTCTTTTTATTGACGATGAAGAGGCATGTGACTGCAGTCACATAACATATCACATGATGTGAGGTCATAGGCCTAGACTGGGCAAGAGTAGACTAGAAGAATGACATCAAGGAGCATATTAATAGCATGTCTATCTTATAGTATATATATGATACACTCATAGACGATGCATGGACTTTAGGGTAGGGTTAATTATTAGTAGCATGGACCATCTGTAATTTATATATATAGGGTAGCAGTTTAGCAGAGACTTCTTGTTGAGTTCTCTTGTGATCCCCACAACAATATTTGTTTTTGAGATTTATTGTTTGTACCTCTATTAGTTTTGTGACTAGTGGTTGCCACAATACCTTCCACTCATCTTCTTCTTTTACATTATTATAATTCCATTTCAAGTTTATTTTTGTAAATATTTTTTTTGTACCTATGTTTTCTACAATATTCAAAATTAAAGGCAAAGAATAATTATTTTTTATAGTTTATTCATTTAAATATCTATAGTTGTCAAGATCGTTGACGGTAGACTTTATTTTATTTTCTCTTTTCATTTTTATTTTATTTTTCTTCCCTTTTTCTTTTTCTTTTTCTATTTTTAGAACAACTCGGGTTAGGGTTTATCTGTCACGCTGTCACATCAGTCACAAATTGATGGCATAGTCACAAGACTGATCACGAGACTTAGGAGAATAGAGTAGAAGGTACTAGGATAAAGTGATATCATATAGCATGGACAACATATGCTGGCCTCATGTAATACTCCTGGCCATTTAGGGTAGGGTGCACAGTCGTTAGCACGGACCATGGGCTATAGTATATAAGGTAGACTACTTTGTCTTAGGAACTCTATCGAGTTCTCTTGTGTTACCCAATACAAGAGTTGTTCTATCGCTTAACACTGAGCCTTAGATCATAACACCCTTCTCCCAAGTCTCGTGATCAGTCTTGTGACTATGCCATCAAGTTGTGACTGATGTGACAGCGTGACTGATGAACCCTAACCTGAGTTGTTCTAAAAATAGAAAAAGAAAAAGAAAAATAAAATAAAATAAAAATAAAAATGAAAAGAGAAAATAAAATAAAGTCCAATGTCAACGGTCTTGACACCGGTCTCATTACTTGGGATTAACAAATTTTTCAGTAGTAATGCTCAAAAATTTACTTGTTTGCTTCTTAGAATTGGTATATTTATCAAGCAGCATTCCTTTGGCAACAAACAAGCTAAGGATTTCCTAGAACTGGCAGATATCAGTTTCATAGCATAATGTTTAATTAATGTAATATATGAGTCTGGCTAGGATCATCTCAATACAGATGAAAACAGAACATTTTGTCAATATGTTTCATCACACTTTACACCAGTAGCTTCTAAAGTCCCTAAATCTACTCCATCTCCTAGTCTAGCCAAGTTGAACATGAGTAAATCAACTGATCCCATCAAAAATAAGAAGTTATATATACAGGCTTTAAAGACTAGTATTGAAGATATTATTTGTATTAAAGAAGTGTTTCCAACTGTATTGTCCAAGAAAATTATTGAAATCAATATTATCAACAAATCAGGTTTAGTCAAACTGAAAGTCAACATGACTACAAAAGAACTTTTAAGAAAGCAAGTCTTTATTCCTATGAGTAAGAACAATGCCAAATTTATTAGAAGCAATACAAGCTCTTATATTAAGTCTATCAATAAGTCTCTTTGAGAGACCAATTTGAATACCTTAGCTAACTTCATTCATTAGGAGAAATTAGGTATTATCATCATAATAAATCAAGTCACTTCTACTCTAGATATAAGCATCATTGAAGATATTTTTAATTTAAAAAAATACTTTTTCTTACTAATACATACTTAAACAGTGAACCTTACACTGTGTAACAAGCTTCTTTGGAAAATCTAGTGAATAAATTACAAAGTTCCTTAAAATTTTCTAACAACACTATTCATTCTAAGTAATACACTCCAAAGGTATTCCTCAAGTCAAATATTATAACTAAAGATACCAACTAATACTCATCTCACCAGTCTTTTCTAAGCTGTTAAAACACTCTGAAACTTGCCTGAAAGTAATAACAGATACTGACAATGCTCATTTGATAAAATAGAGATTAAACTACTCTCAAGTGATATTAAGAACAATGTCACAGTTGAAAACAGTGAACTTAACTTTTTTCTTTTTTCTTTTTATTTTATCTTTTCCATTTCTTTTTTATTTTGGACTTAGGATTAGGGTTTAGTGTAATATCATACATCAGTCACAAGTTACAAGTCATGGTCACAGAAAGATATAAAAGATTCTGGAACAATAATATCATCCCACATGTCAACAGCATATAATACACATGGCCTTTAGAATAGGCTAAGGTTAGTATAGCTTAGACTAGTAGTCTAGCATATATAAGATAGACACTTTTGTACTTGGAACTTTATCAAGTTCCCTTGTATTAACCCTAATACAAGATTTCTTTGTTAACTTAACACTTTGAATCTTCAATCATAATTGTCATATGTTAAGTCTATCTATTCTGAAAACACATCCCTGTGATAATGCTGTCATTCCAATATTTATAACACAAGTCTATCCTTTTTATGATATGTTCTCATAATGGTGATGTAATAATCTGGATATCCAGTCTTCTATAATGAGAATATTCCTATTGAACTTGGTCTTCTATAGCAGGGTTCTACTATCTTACTTTTGTTAGTGTTTTACCACTGAAATCTCCACTTGGAGCAATAGAGACAATATACTGAAACCCCAAGCATCTCTTATATCTCCTACTTGTATATAAGACTAGTAGTTATACTGTAATTTACTAGTCTAATAATCAATGAAAATAATTCTTATTGAACTCAATCTCTGGTATTCAACAGTGATATACCAAATCAGCACTCATCTCCATTTTTTACAAGTTTGCATCACCAAGCTCTTATCACTGAGTTTACATACTCTGTACACTTTCAAGCCAACCCTGCAGACTTTTATCTTCTAGTGGTTAGAAGAGAATGAGAAATCTCTTAAAGAAGAAGATATTGAGAATTTCATGAACAAACCTCCATTCTTTAACTGAAATCAGATGATTACTCTTATGGAAAACTTTTTCATTACTACAGAATCCTGAGCCAATACTATCAAGAATCTGAAAAAGATAAAACAAGGCAGCTGAATGGTTGAGAACTACTGGCTAGACTTCTGTGCTTGGAAAGACATAACTGGATACAATGAGATTGCTCTAGTAGAGATGTTCAGAGATAGATTGAATACTGGTCTAGCTTGCAAACTAGTAGAAATAGGAGGAATAAATGAAGGTTTAACCTTAACAGAGTAGTATCTCAAAGCAGTTGAGTTCAAGAAAGCAAAACAAGTAATAGAAGGTATCTTTAGAAAACAGACTATCAAATCTAAATTAGCATCTAGAATAGAAGGCAAGCTAATTCAGAAAACAGAAGAATGCAATACACTGCTTAAGGATTCCAATTCTATGGATATTAATATGATGAAAAGATAAGGCATTTGCTTCAACTGCAAAGAAAAAGAACATATCACAGCTCAATATCCCAAACCAAAAGAGCCTAGAAAATACTTTGGAAGAAAGCTTGAGATAAAAAAATCAGTGGATAAGATGACAGAGGAGAAACTAGGAGAATTTTTAAAGAAACAAATGGAGGATTTTAGTGTCAATAGGAAGTAAGCACCTACTTACCTGTCAAAACTATAAAATCAAAGCTATGAATCAATAAACTAGCTAATGATGGAAGCTTGATCTATTTGGGTGCTAGATACTTTGGAAAGAGCAAAGAATACTTAGTAGAGTAGATAGCAAGAAGAATTAGAGAAGAAAATAAGTCCAGGGTAGTAAAGATACTAAAAACCTAGGCTCATCCATCTCAAAAAGATGAATGCTTGACAATACTAGCCTAAGAACTGGACCGACTAACAAACTCAGATGCTATTCTAGCTCTAAAGGCAATGGAAATAAAACAACAACAACTAGATGTTAAAGTCCAGCTTACAACTCTCAACACCATAGAAGAGTTCACTCTAACAGTATTGGTTGACTCAAGATACATGAATTTATGCATAAACCAAACATTCATAGAAAGAAATAAGATTAACATACAAAAATATAAGAACCCCATTCCATACTACAATGCAGATAGTTCCCAAAATAAAGCTGGAACAATTACAGAGTTTGTAAAAGTAAAACTTAATATATAAGATCACTCAGAACAAATTCATCTAACAGTGGTAGAACTAGGGAAGACAAGCTTATTCCTGGGATATGACTGGTTTTAGAAGTATAAGTATAATCCAGTCATCAACTAGAGCAAGTCTATACTATCATTTGAAAGATGTCTTTTTTATGGTAGAACAATATTTTGAAATAGAGAACTAGAAAAAGAAGAAAAAGAGTAGGAGAAACAAATACTACTAGTAAATATAGCAGAAGGAATAGTAGGAAGACAAAAGAATAACTAAAAAGTAAGCTTTATAAAATAAGTTCCAAAAGAATACTGGAGAATCATACAATTGAAATTATTCCAGGAGCCTCACTAAAAAACTATAAATTTTACCTATTAATAACTAAGGAACAACAAGAACTCAACAAATTCTTTGAAAAACATCTAAAATCAGGAAAAATTCAACACTCAAAATTCCTATATGCAACAATATTATTTTTTGTAAAGAAAAATAATAGCTTTCTATAGCCAGTTCAAGATTACCAAAGACTGAATAAAGTCACAGTAAAAAAAAAATCTCTTACCTTTGATTCAGAAACTGGTTGACAAAATTAAACAAGCTAATTACTTTATCAAGCTCAATATTTGATGGGGATATAACAGTATAAGGATAAGAGAAGGGAATGAGTAAAAAGCAGCTTTTAGAACTATTAAGGGGCTATTCAAGCCACTGATGATATATTTCAGACTGTATAACTCTCTAGCAATCTTTTATCTAATAATAGACTCTCTTCTATGATAACTCATAAACATAGGAAAGATTGTAGTTTATATGGACAACATTCTTGTCTTTACCAAAACCCTAAAAGAGCACCACAACATTGTTGATCGAGTACTTGTAATTCTAGAGAAGGACAAATTGATTTTACAATTAAAGAAATGTTTATTCCATCAGATGAAAACTGACTATCTGAATGTTATAATCTCCAAAGATAGTGTTAAAGTTGACCCAACCAAGATAAAAGGAATATCAGAATAGCCAGAACCTAAGGATAAATGAGAAGTCCAACAATTTCTAGAATTTTACAACTTTTACAGATGTTTCATCAAAGAATTTGCCTATACAGCCAAACCACTCATGAAAATGACTAGAAAGAAGAAATAGAGGTGGGGAGTAGAGAAACAAGAGACATTCAGAAAGCTGAAGAGATTGTTAACAACAACTCCAGTACTAGCAATCCTAGATAATGGTCATAAGTTTTAAATAGAGGTTAATGCTTCAGGATATGCAGTTGGAGGAGTCTTATCCCAACAACAAAGCAATGACTCTTAGTGACAAGTTGCTTATATGTTTCAAGCCTTAAATGAAACCAAAAAAAACTATGAGATCTATGACTGGGAACTATTAGCAATTATGACAGAATTCAAACAATAGTGCCATTATCTAGCAGACTCCAAGTTCAAGCTATGGTCAGACCACAAGAACCTTAAATACTTCAAAAGACCTCAGAAGTTGAACTGGCAACAAGCCCAATAGTTTTCAGAGATTCAAGACTACAACTTTGACCTAATTCACAAACTGGAGTCTACCATAAGAAAGGTAGATACCTTATCCAGACAGCCTGACTTCAACCAAGGAAGACTAAACAACAAGGAAAAAACAATCTTTAAAATAAGGCCTATCTAGCTATATAAAGTAGATAAAGAAGATAAGCGGTAGAAAGAGCTTGAAGATATAGAAAAGTGTATAGAGAAAGAAGTAAAGAGAATGGTAAAAAGCAAAGAAAAGGAGTGGAGGAAAGAGGGAAAAGTAATCTTTTAGAAGGAATAAGCATATATTTCAGACTCAACCACTCTTTGAGAGCAAATAATCTGAGACTACTATGATCATGAACTGGTAAGTTATCTGGACTATATAAAAGCTCATGAACTCATCACAAGAAATTATTGGTGGCCTCATATGCTTTCAGACATCAAAAAATATGTACTTGGTTGTGAACAGTATTAGATTACTGAACCTGACTGACAAAGAAGATGAAACCCACTACATCCAAATAAGGTCTCTTACCAACCATAGGATATCATAAGCCTAGATTTTGTAAGACCTTTACCAATCTCAAGAGAGTACAATGGAATAATGGTGGTAATTAATAGATTTTTAAAGATGGCTTGATATATTCCCATAATAATGAACATAATATCAAAAGGAGTGGCCAAGAGTCTATGAGAATAAGTATTCAAGGACATAGGTATTCTCTAAAAGATTATAAGTAACTGTGGCCCCCAATTTGTCTTGAACTTCATGAAGAAGCTCTACAGTCAGCTGGGAATTGAATAAAACCCCTCTTCAGCTTACCACCCTCAAACTAATGGACAGACCAAAAGGGTCAATCAAGAAATAGAACAATACCTTCAACTGTATATCAGTTACCAATAAGATAACTGGACTGAGTTTACTCATAACAATAGATAGCACTCAAGTACTAGGAGATCATCATTTCTTGTGAACCTTGAAAGATATCCAAACATCTATAAAGAAGACAAGAGATCAACACAGAATGTTCAGGAGGTAGATGAGTTTATTTATAAAATAAAGGAAGCAAGAAAAGAAGTGGAGAAAGCCTTGAAGAAAACAAATGAGACAATAAAATGGAGGATAGACAAGTATAAAGAAGAGGGCCTAGTGTCATATGCCAAGTCCACCTATCTAGAAAATACATTCCTGTAGTAATACTACCTTATCAACATCTAATCTACAAGCCTACCTTTCACAACAGCCATCTTTCTCACAACATATCATTATAGCAGTAATGCAATAATCTGGAGATTTTGTCTTCCATAACAGAGATATTCCTATTTGACTCAGTCTTTCATAGCAGAGTCATACTCCTGTTAGTGTCTCAATACTAAAACCTCCACTTGGGGTAATAGAGGCTATATCATTGAAACCCCAAGCATCTCCTATAGTATATAAGACTAGTAGTTACACTGTAATTCACTAGTCTGATAATCAATGAAGATAATCCTTATTGAACTTGATCTCTTGTGCTCAACAGCAACACATCAATCAGTACTCACTTCCATCTCAGACTTCATCCTCTTATTTGAAGTTGCAACCACACAATAGACAAATGGCACAACACATAAGCTGAAGCCAAGGTTATTCTACAAGTCTGCACATCTCTGAGCAATCTTGCAGACTTTCACCCTCAGTGTGAACCACATCTAACACCTAGTATGGGTGGATAGCTCAAACATCAGTTCCAATCACCTAGCTAAGAAGCTAGCCTTCAAGAGAGTAGGACTATTCCCAGTAATCAAGAAGGTAGGATCCTCAGCATACAAGCTCTAAATTCCCAAAATGTGAAAAAACCTATATCCAGTCATCAACGAATCTGAACTGAAGCCTTATCACAGACTAACCTTCACTCAGCAACAAGAAACCTTGCTGACAGTCATCATACCCAACCAGGAGAGCTCTATACAGGAAGTAGAAAGAATCCTGAATTCTAGAATACAGGGAGGCAGGCTACAATATCTTGTTGAGTGGCAAGAATAACCATTTGAGGAATCTACATGGAAGGACCAAAGCAAAGTCATCAAGGGAACCTATGTTGGAACTTCCACAACAGCCACCCAGATGCACCTTGAGTCCCTATGATCTGGATTCCAGGAAGATTGTACTGTGATGTCACAAAGACACAACCTTAGGAGAGGGGTAATGTTACGACTTGCACATGCATGCCTGAGTCATGTAGATAGTGTGTAGTGCTACAAGAGTACTTCCTTAGTCTCAGTCTAGAATAAACCTCACTTTTCCAACCACTGGTCTGCAGGAGTTTGTAACAAAGAGCTCCATGAAAGCAGAGTAAAACTTTCACACTCAGTAGAGTAATTCTTAGTGTTTTTCCTTTTTTCATTTTCCTTTTCATTTTCATTTTCTTTTTCTTTTGGTTTGTATTTAAGTAACTACTTTCATAGTTACCAACGGACTCCCACTGTGCCCCATGTAATAAATTGTTGATTTCAAAAAAAATGATGACCCAGTCCACTTATACAGAGTGCTCAAGCAGCTATTACCACACTCCTGTAGTTGCAAACACCAAGAAACCCTCATAAAAATAGAGAGTGACCCCCTAGAGCTCCACACAGACTGACTGAGGG
>Ga0157364_1008922_pt1 | contig 10394 bp, 7 predicted proteins | sample AttsexASBM2_FD_111476 | JGI IMG/M metagenome (GOLD analysis project Ga0157364, IMG submission 111476) | Fungus gardens microbial communities from leaf cutter ant in Ribeirão Preto, State of São Paulo, Brazil - Atta sexdens ASBM2 | ecosystem: Host-associated > Fungi > Mycelium > Unclassified ... | reverse complement strand
GTCTCACTAGTTCTTTTGCCAATGTCCTTTCTGTTGTTGCTACAAAATGTACTATTTCAGATAATCTATTGCACACTACTAGTATTATATCCTGGTATTTGTAGAAGTCACTCCTCTTATATATATATATAATTATACATGAAATATATCCATACATGTATAACTAGGCAGACTTTTAAAAGACGATTATTCCATTTTCTAATAAATTACATAGTAATTTATCTAATAAATAAAAGAGAGAACAAGTATAAACATATATTTATGAATTTTCCCTGAGGTTATATTCCTGATAAATGTCGTACAGAAAAATGTACGAAAATATATTATTATAGTATACATTATACGTATAGATATATTATAGATTTTTATTATAGATTTTTCAATATTTTATTCGCATGAAATATTTTCCAAAAATAATAAATCTGCAGTGCTGAGAGTGCATCCAACAAAATTCGCTACTTTTCTCTTTTTCCCGGAGAAAAATCCTTTGAACAAGAAGCCATTGGAACTTTCGAATATTTCACCTCCACAGGGTGGTGAAAGGGAGTCATCCCCCTAATTTCCCCCTAGTTAGAGAGCTTGGGATTTCCAGTGCTCCAACCAATCAGAAGAGCCTTCTATTGTACTGGCATCTCTACCACTGTTGCCACGGCCGTCTGCGCATGCGCGCAAACGCGTCCTGCGTCGCTTGATCGCGTCTCGCGTCGCGTCTCTCGCTTTATCGTCCTCGGTCTGTCGAAGGTATTGGACGTGTTTCGATTCGTTAGTCAATGCTAGTTCGGGAAGTTATTTGTACGAAGTCGTGAAGTTACGCGGTGCGAATTATTCTATCATCTACCGATATTTTATAGTAGTTTGTAATCCTTTGTATCTCAAGTATATACGTAAGAGATAATTGTGAATTATTTGAGCTCGATTGTGCAAATTGCTGCAAAGGACAAAAGAACCCTTCGCTGTTTGTCTTCTTACTTCATATCGAAAAAAAGAGGCAACGCAAAAAGAAAAAATGCCGAAGAAGTCAAACAAGTCGTGGGGCAGTCGCAACAATCGAGGAAATGAGGATAAGGATTATTTTGGTAAGTACCTTCTCTCCAACTTTATAACCCATTATGATTTGGTGTGCGTTCGATTTTACGCACGATGGGCATAATTCATCGTCTTATCCTTGTTCACTATATCGTGCGCAAAATGCAACGCATTCTTGAATATGCACCGATCCTCGCGGCTTGTAACAATGTCTTCTCAGTCTTTGTCCGCGTCGCATACCTGCTTCAACATTCTTACTATAGTTCTTACTCACTCTAACGTCTAATAAGCGCGCTAGTTTCCTCAATTTGAGCGAGTAGGATCTAGGTTGGAAGAAGGAGAAGCATATTGGAACATGCGACGCGAACAAATCTTCCATGTTTGCCTCGACATTTATATCATGCGATAATTTCTCCCGCATTTAATCCCCTTATCTAAGAACATTTGTTTGCTCGCATCTTTTTCATTTACGGGGCCATTAGCGTTGAACGTTGAAAAACAAAATGGACACCATACAGAGGCTGCGTAATTTTTTTTAGCACGTAATTTGTACGCTCACAGCACACACTTTTTTGCGACACGCATTGATAGAATCGACCAATACATAGAAAATAATTTACTCGAGAAAGAAAGCACGTGACTCTAAACTGTTTTTATATCATACCGGAAATGTGATCAAATACTTTGTTAAATATTAGAATCATTTCGAGATCTCAGACGGAGAAAGAATAAATTATATTTGAACAATTTAGATGTAATTTATTAATTGAAATTGATGAATGAATTAATGCAATGAATCAATTTTTTTTCGGGAGCGTGGCTTCACATATTACGATCAAAAAATTCCGGGATTTTAAGATGGAAATCTGTTTTTAACTATAGTAGCTTTAATCCGAAGTCTCACGTATGCACGATTAAGAAATTGGAATGTATTGTTGATTGAGAAATGAGAGAATTTCAGATTAATGAATTAAAAAACAGATAAAACTATTTCAGAGAAAATAATAATGTTAGTGTGATGAAATTGTCGATATTATTGAGGTTAGAAACTCCAGTGAAGATTTTTCTCAAAATTTTTCATATGATTTCAGCATTTTTATACAAAAGTCAGAATTTTTAAATAATTTTATATTTTTTTAGAAAATTTCGCAGATTTTTTTATACAGATTGGAAATCAAACACTTTTTAGAAGTGCTGAGAGAGTCATCTAAAGTATTTTTTCAGAACTTTCAAGATAAGAAATTAAAAAAAAATCTTAAAATGTTTCAGAATTTATATGAAAAATTTTATGCAAAGAGAGGTACTTTCTCAGTATTTTTGAAAAGTTTCAACTCTTATTTGAAAAAAATTTTTACCAGGGAAGTTCAATATCGAAAAAGGAAGAAAATTAGAAAGTTATATATACGAAATTTTTAATGTTTCCTATTTTTTTAGATTAAGTTGAGTTTTCTGGAATTTATTTGTATGTTAAACTTTAAATGTGCAAATTATGATTTTCAATTCTGTAAGGGCAATTTGAAGCATTTTTCTAACTTGTAATATCGACAATTTCATCATGCCAGCATTTTTAAAAAATGAGAGAATTTCAGATTGATGATGTTTAAATTATTTAAAAGAGGTAAAATTATTTTTAAAAAAAAACAATACATTAAAATTTCTATTATTCAGATGTATAATCTTAAGGAGAGATTAAAGGCTTCTATACTATAAATTGTACTATAAATTCTTACCAATCAGTAAGATTTAAAAAAAAATTGTTTCTCTGTCAGAGATTTCGGAAAGATTTCTAGGATCCTTAATGGCTGCGATAGTATTAGTTTTTAAAAATAAATTGTGTTTAATTTTATATCCATCCGTACATACATACATTTTCCTCCATCTCTTGCTTCCCTCCCCCTCCTCCCCTTTTAATATAAAGTTGTCCTACTTCAGATTTAAAAATATCTAGTTACAGTAAGCATTGTGGATATAAGATTACAATCAAATAATTGCAAACTCTTGTAATAGTACAGCAATTTATATCTATTACATATACAATATATTTATTATTTATGCAACATGAATTTTTAAATATATTTACATGAAGAATTTGTTAATATATTTATATGTTTGATGTTTTTTTTTATACTACTATTTTATGTTGCATTCAATTTTTTAAATATTTTTTGTTGCTGCATTATAATAATGTTATAAGATATTTTACAGGAATCTTTATATATTTATATACACACACATGCATACGACTGTGTTATTCCAGAATAATTTGATTAATCAGAATAACATGATTACTACGAATTGTCCAGATTGTGAGAATTTAAATATAAAGAATAATAATAAAAAAAATCGTTGAATACTAAAGATTATCAATATAAAATTAATCATGTTAATTCGAAAAATAACTGTTTCACAAAAAAATAATGATTATCTATTATAGTTTTACTGATTTATTACTATATCCTATCTTATATCCTATCTTAGGTCATGATGACCGGGTTTTCTTAAAAGGAAGACAAGGAAGAGATAGAAGACTTCATGGTCCAATTAAGCATCGTGTATCATTCAAAACTCATACACCTAACAACATGTCTCGTAATTTGGCATTTGCTAATTTGGATGACGACATTCCGATGACTTCTAATAACAATACGAGACAAGTAATACTCAATCCGAGTAATAGAGAACGATCTGATAGAAGTTGGCGAAATGTTTCTCGTGGAAGAAACAGTCCTATGCCAAATAGAAATTTCAAGGGAGGTCAGTCAGGTTCTAGGCGACCTCCTCCTTTGAGAGAATCCAGTTGGTATAGAGTTACTGTAAGTATATTTCTGTGATTATTATATTATTATAGTATTCAAGTACTCAAGTACTTATACAATGATGTAAAAGAAATTTTTACAATTTTTGTATTTGTATTTTACAGATACCATATGGCCAAAAATATGAAAAGGATTTTATTATAAATACCCTTTTGAATTATATAACGCCCGATGTATTTGTACCTATATTAGTAAGTAATATTTCTTAGAAAATTCATATTTTTTATTTAATACATGTCTTAATGCCTCCCCTCCTCCCTCCTCTTTCAAGTGCTTTAATGTAATATTTATAAATATCAATAAAATTATACACATAATAGACCTACAAATATAAATAATGTAACAAATAAAAATGAAATTCGATACCGTAAATTCTTATGGCTAAAGTGAAAAGTTTATTTTACAGTACAAGACATCGACAACTGATGCAAGTTTCTACATAGACGATTACAAGACGGCAGTTGCATTGCAAAGTTGTGATTATAAGATTACAATGAGTGATGGATTTAAACTGCAAGTGAAAGTGAAACCAGGATTTCCAGTTTATGATATTGATGATAAATTAAAAGAAAGATTGAAGCAAGCAATGGGGAAGAGATATGTACAAGATACCAATGCTTTGAATTTATCCAAGTTTCATCGTGATCCTGATCTTTGCTCTGACTACTTTTGCGCATTGTTTCATCCTATCATGTTGATAACTGTATTGGACATTGTGGCAGAGCACATCCCGAATTTAGAAGCCTTGAACTTGGAAGGAAATAAGTTGCAAAATATTGAGAGACTCAGTATATTAACCAAGAAGTTCTCAAAATTGAAAATTCTCTTTATCGGCGATAACAAGGTATGTTTATTTAAACAAATATGTGATTTGAACTATTAAAGAAATATATGAAAAATTGTCATTAACATTATAATGTTTGGTTTTAATCTGGAGTTAATTGCATGTTTTCAGATCAGGGACATTTATCAATTAGATGCTATTAAGGATCTAAAACTGGACGAATTGAAGTTAACCGGAAATCCTGTCTGTAACAAGTATAAATCTCGACAAAATGACTATATTAGGTAACGTATTGTAATTTTTTGTTTTATTTATAGAGAAATAGGAAATATTAAAAATAATCTGCTAATTTCTTTCTCTTTCTGTTTATAAGATGGTATTGCGGCAGAGATCGTGTTATATTTATTTTGAAAACTTTCTGAATAAACATTTTTTAATTTAAACTTAATTCTCCATTAAATTAAATAATATTTATTGTTTTATATACATATATATATATATTATATATTATATGTATAAAACAGTAAACACTATTTAATTTAATTATATATATATATACAACAGTATGTATTTATTCTCATTTTAATAATATATATATAATATATAATTATTGTTATAACAGTAAATATTCTATTTAATGGTGTATGTTATATATCTTTAAATTTTACGAATTTTTATTTAAAAAATGCACACATATAATTTTTTAAATTTTAATTGAACAATTCATATTCTTGCATTATGTACTAACATTTTGTGTTTTTTTTCTTTTTTTTTATTTTCGTTTGGACCGAGTGGACTTTTTCTTTTCAATTACAGTGATGTTCGAAGGAGATTCCCAAGATTACTACGCCTAGTGAGTATATTGTTACATTTTCCAAATTGTATATCTTTTATCTAACATAAATTTTTATTATGTTAATAAAAGTAATAATATAATAATAAATTTTATTATGCTGTTTGATAGGATGGCACAGAATTACCGCGACCAATTGTCTTCGATGTAGTCGATGAAGCTGCCAAGACTCCTCCATCGCAAAGAATGTTCGTCACTGATGCAAAAGCACAAGAAATTGCTAGTCAATTTTTACAACAATATTTCACGATATTTGATAGTGAAAATCGTCAACCTCTACTGGATGCATATAATGAACATGCATTATTTAGCATGACAATAAATACTTCTAATAATAACAAGTAAGTATTGTGCAACATTGCAAAATTTCATTTTGTCTTTAATAAGAAAATTCTCTAGTCTTAAAAAAGGAAAGGAGTTTCGTAATTTTTTATTTTTCAGTACAGAAGTTTTTGTGTAGCCATATCTTTTAAATTATAAATAATGAATAAAATGTAAAGCAATATGAAAAAGAAAGTAACTGTAAATAACTGTCAAAGGAAATGTTTGCAAAAGTTATCGATTAATCAAAATTTTGATTATGAGTAATACATAATCTAAATAGAATAATTTATGAACATTTTATATTCTTGTACAAAAATGATATGACGAAATTTCATATTTTTAATTTCACAATTTTTTTTAACTTTTCATGAAGAAAATAGTTCAAATTTCTCATATTTTATTCGCGATTAAATTATCTAAAACCTTTCTTTTTAAAAGATTTAAGCTATTTTAAAAACTTAAGGAAAATCTATATGGTGAAAAAATTCGAAAAGATATTGAAATATCTCTATATAAACATACTAATATAAACTTATTCTTAAAAAAGTTCTTTCTATATTACGAGAAAAGACTAGAGAATGATTTTAAGTGTTTTTATGCTCTGGATATATTCTTAATATTTTTAGTATTAATATACAAATCGAAAATGTTTAACCAAAATTATTTTTGTTACAGGTTAAATGGATACTTTTTGGAGAATCGAAACCTATTCAGAATCAATGATACGATTAGAAGACAGAAATTTTTGAAACAGGGTAGATTACCTGTAGTATCTTTCGTATCAGAAATGCCGCGTACAAGGCATTTGCTTAATACTTTTACCATGGACCTTTCCCTTGTTACAGTAAGTAGTCACTATATGGTCATATACTGTAATGTGTCATATATTACAATAAATCGTTTATCATATTATATAAGAAATAAAAAAACATATAAGAGACAAAGATAGACTCATAATTTATTTTTATTTATTCACAGCAAACAATTATGTTTATTACGATAACGGGTTATTTCCAACAACTCGATAACAAGGAAGAGCTCATTCGCTACTTCAATCGCACCTTCATAATTGTTCCGGAAGGTGAAGGATATTGTATTCGAAATGAGCAGTTGCATATTAGTCAACCATCTGAGGTGCAATTGAAGGAATTGCACCAGCAACTGAACCAGTTGAATACTCAGCAAACTCAGCCAGAAACGCAGACGCTGAGTTCCACAGAAACAAAACCTGTACCAACGGAACTCGATGACGAAGTAAAGAAGCAGATGACATTAATGTTAAGTCAGCAGACAAATATGAATTTGGAATGGAGCTTGAAGTGCTTACAAGAAACGCAATGGATCTATGACAATGCAATCGCTGCCTTCCAAGAGTTTTTCAAACGTGGACAGATACCACCACAAGCGTTTGCAAAATAAAGACATGTGAGTAAGCAAATCTTATCACTGTGATAATAACTTATAAGAAAAGTCCGAATTTCTTGTAACACATCGACCTTCATTCCATTTTATTCCGTATATATTGTATTTATTTCTCGGGTATATTTGTTTGTATTTTGCATCGTGAATAGAAAACCTAGAAACGCCTTTCCTAGACAACATGCATGTCTAAAGACGTTATAAAGATATAAAGATGTTTCATTAAGAACATATAATACATATCTAAATGATACTTCAAAAAACATCGTAAAGAGGTCTTGTAGACAATGCGTGTTGTCTGGGATTTATTACTTGCCAATTTTATATCTTTAGCAACGAAAAATTATTAACGTTACAAAGAAAAAAAAGTATCAAACGAAATGTATTAAGACACTTAATATAATTCTTAGAAAAGTACTTCAGATACATATAAACAGAACTTGTCTTATTTATATTGAATTTACGAAATTGCGCATAATATCCTCATGAAAGTTGCTAAAAATCATAATTTTAATTAAAATTACAATCTCAGTATGTGTTATGTGATTAGTAAGAAATATTATTAGCAAAAAAGATATGATTAGAAAGAAAGATCATCGGCCGCATTCACCAGGCACAGCACTTGAGTGAATGCTCAATAATTACCATGATTGGAGCAGACACTTTAATCATGTAATAAATCTAGAAAAAATGCATTAAAAGCACTTGCTCAACTGTTGTGTTTGTTGAACGCGTTCATTTTTCTATTATGATTTTTAGCAAATTTGTCATATTTGTTTTTCACAAAAATATTTATTTGGATCTTATGTTAAAACTCGAATAGAAAACATCAGGATATTTTCTAAACAACATGCATGTTTAAAAGACATAAAAAACGTCATAAAGATGTCTCTCTTAGAACATAATGTTTAAATAATATCTAAAAGACATCATAAAGAGATTTTTTTAGACAATGCCTGTTGTCTAGAATTTATTACATGTACAAAATCATCTTCTTTAGATTGAGCTTATGAATTTGCATAAATATCCGCATGAAAGTTGTCAAAAATCATAATTTTAATTAAATCACAGTCTCAATATCAAATAGTAAGAAATGTCATCAACAAAAATGATATGAAAGATCATTAGTCGTATTCACCAAACACAGCACTTGAATAAGCGCTCAGTAAGTACTACTATTGCAATAGATTTTAATCATGTGATAAATTTATAAGAATAGAAATCAAGCTTATTTAACTGTTATATTTGTTGAATGCACTCATTTTTCTATTATGATTTTTGGCAAATTTCATATTTTTCACGAATACATTTGAATCAGATCCTATATCAGAATCCGAATAGAAAACATCTAGATATTTTCCAAATAACATGCATTTCTGAAAGACATCATAAAAACGTCATAAAGACGTCTCTCTTAGAAATGATGTTTTATTATTTAAACATACATGTTTAAATGTATGTATGTATAATAAAACATCATAAAGACGTTTTCTAGACAATGCGTGTTGTCTGGGATTTATACTTGCTAATCTGTATCTTTGGTAACGAAAAGTAGTTTTTAATTTTTGCGAAGAAAGAACATAAAAGAACATTAAGACATAATATAACATTAGAGAAAAGTACTTTAGATACATACACAGAATAGTTTTGTCTTGTTTACATTGAACCTATATGATTTTTTATTTATTTGATTTAAAATATAAATATTAGTGTTAAGTTATAGTAATAAAAATAAATAAATAAATAAAAAATAAAAAATAAAAATTTTTGGGGATATGTATGATGTTACTGATCATTATATATAATGAAAGTTAACTAGCTGAATATTCCCAAAAATAAAAAAACTTTTTTTATTATTTTAATCATTTATATATTTTTCATTGGCGCTGTTAATTGATAAATATATAATGTATAAATTAAAATATCAAAGGCATCATCTAATAGCAAGACAAATCGGATTCTTGATGTAATCAATATGGAAAAACAATATCGTGATTGTTTTACATATAACAAGTTATATTTTGTTACCAATATCCGATTCGCAGGTTTTAATATTTTTTGGTATGTAAAAAAACTACATACTACATTTGGTATAAAAAATTTATAATAATTATTTTCTACACATTTATAAGCGTTTGCAATGTAGGTTCGATTTTTAAAGTACGAATTTTTTCAATTTTTAAAAAATACGTAAAGAAAAATTTATATTTCATTAGCGTCTTTACATTGTCGATTTGTTAATATTTCATGGATATTCAATGTGATGTTAGATATCTATTTCTACTCTCTCTCTCTCTCTCGCGCGCGCGCACACACACACACACACACACAGTTTAAACTAAATTTACAGGTAAAACAAATAAAAAGGTATTAATGTTTTATTTTTAAAAGAGTAAAAATATAGCTTTTATAGAAAAAAATTTTTATATTATAAAGGAAAGTTGGATTCTGTACAGTATATGTAGTATATACAGAAAGACGCACGAAATCATACCATTTGATACATATGTGATATATTTATTCTTAACAAAATTAATACAGAAGTGATATAGAATTACCAAAGCTTGAAAATTGGATAAATAAATGGATATTTCGTGCGCTGTATGTATATTTCACACATATAAAAAAAATCAAAAAGTGTCTTCCTCTTTAAAGAAAAAAAGATCTTAGTTTGTACCTGTGACAAAAGTATTCTCTGTAATTATTTATATCTAACATCACCAATTAACTCAAGAAATTTTATATCTACAAATTACATCTAACAGATTAAATAAAAGAAAGATAATGTTCTATCTAAAATTATTTAATTTCTCGGACATGGATTATGTTTTTATTCTGTTAATTGAATTTTATTGCACAGATAAATTGTCAGATTTTTTTACATACACGTTTAAATTTATAAAATTTTCAAATATAATTCAATTAACAGAATATTTAATTATATCAACTAATGTATAATGATGGTGCAATTTTGTAGAAAATATAATTTAACAGTTTCTCAAAATTGTTACTTTATATACGATATATATAGCGATATATATTGCAATTAAATAGCTTTTTATAATTTGTAAATAGTACTATATAAGTTTCGTGCGTCTGTAAATAGGTATATATATATATATATATATATATATATATATATATATATATATATATTTTATATAAAATTTAT
>Ga0157364_1008921_pt1 | contig 10395 bp, 6 predicted proteins | sample AttsexASBM2_FD_111476 | JGI IMG/M metagenome (GOLD analysis project Ga0157364, IMG submission 111476) | Fungus gardens microbial communities from leaf cutter ant in Ribeirão Preto, State of São Paulo, Brazil - Atta sexdens ASBM2 | ecosystem: Host-associated > Fungi > Mycelium > Unclassified ... | reverse complement strand
TCTCTCTCTCTCTCTCTTTCTCTTCTCCCTCTTCTGCCTCCTCTCTTTCTCTTTACGATCTACGGATGTTCCTCGTCACTTCGGACACGCGACTCACCGCGATTACTTTAACGGGCTCGTTAAGCGAACGACTATCGGCTTTACGATCCGTCCACATGCCTTCCGGCTTCCAGCATTGTTCATACACCTAATTCCAGTCGCAGAGAATCTTTACAACCGTGTACCTGCTGCAGATAGAAACTTGATTCGATATTAACGTCCCATTTTAAGATAGTCTACATTATAAGCCTACAATCAGTTTTAATCAGCGATGAAAGAAAATGGAAATTAATTTGAAACGTCGGATTACGATCGCGATTTATAGAAAGAAATGTCAATGACTAACACGATTGTAATAATAAATGTATGCGGTTAATGATGCAAATGTAAACTTTTGAAAGTTTTATAAAATAATACAAGAACGCAGAAATCTATCGTACAAGATTTTACATTCACTAATTACTTCTGCGGGAGGTTCTCTTTTCCACATAATTGCATCAAATTTTTCAATAAATTGAATTCCCGAAGTTTATTACGCGATTCTTGAATTTGTACGACTCGCCGAGTGAAATTCTTTCTTTTTCTCCCTCGTGTGCGTTTTGTAAATTTGCAGCGCGAGAAGTTACGCTTTCCACGAGGCTGTTACTGCATCGATCGGGGGCTTTTCATTCGACCGTGTGTATCGAGTACATTTATACGTTATAAAGCGGGTAATATCGTTTCGCAATATGAGCGGCGACGAGCGTGGTAGAAAAATACGCGCGCGTATGGATGCGCTATTATTCCAGGGAAGGGGCAACGAAGCCCGTTAAAAACTCGCCGCTCATAACTCCGACCCTTTGCGCCGACAAAGTTAACAATTTTAATGGAATATTAAAGAAATTAACGTAAAATGGGCTTTTCATACGCGGGAATAGGTGATTCATTAGCTACGTGCGCATATGCGGTACTGCGTACACTAAATCGCGAATGAGGTGATTTTAGCTCGTATTCCGAGCGTGAAAAAATATAGCTACATTGAGAGGCAAGATTGCATTTCTTTCAAAACCCCAGGAACCTTTTACTTCGGTCATGTGTTATAGCAGTTGAATTTCAATAAATTTAGTAAAAATTCTATTTCACGAATCTTATTTTTCATATTGAATTTTTTTTTAGTAATCATCTTTTTCTTGAGAAATTGTGTTTATTTTTTGACAAATTTAAATAAATTGGTCTGTCAGAAACAGTTTTGATTTTATTTAGAAGGTTTACTCCTTAAGAAAAGATTTTATTTTTGAATGAAATGTTCTCCAGAAATCCATCGACAATTTAGAATAAATATGCATGTATACTAATATTTATATATGACAGGAATAGTCACTTTATTTTTTTTTTTACGTAAATGATTACCTAGGATATTTTTACATCCTAATTAAAAATCACTATTAATGGATATTCAAAAATTATTTTTGTTAACAATATGTTGTATTATTGATTGTTTTCTGAATTATATATAAGTATTTGAAAATATTATGGATTTTCTCATAATTTTCTAAAAAAAAGTAAAAAAGTAGAAATTAAACAAATATTATAAACGGAATAAGCACATTAAGTAATTTATTGTAAGAGTATCTTTAAAAAATAAAGATGTTAACTAATAGAATTTTTTATTACGGGTTTTTGTTGTAATTGCACATTTAAATTACATGTTTATAAACAACATCATTAAAGAAAATAAAAAGTTGTTTTTATATATATGTATATGTAGAAAGAAAGAAATTATATTAAATATTTCTCCATTATCCATTTTATAATTCACATTATTTTTCTGCTAGAGCATAAAAATATCTTGGGCGATTATTTGTTATTTTTGGATTAATCAATATATTTGCGTACAAAGTATTTCGATACTATCTATATTTATATACTATATATATACTATATATATTTATTCGATACTATATATATTTATAATTATATTTTTAATTACACAGAAATTTATTCTTTTAAAATATTTTTGACATTTACTTGCTCAGCTATAGATAGATACAAAGTATGATACTAGTCTTCTAGGAAATTTTCCAGACAACATGAGACACTTTGCTCGCCGGTCGACACGCGTTAATCACACGTGATGCTTGATGACAGTCGACAGGATGAGAGTCACTGGACTCCGACTGCCTTGTTAACGTCTTTCAGTGCACTTGTAAAACGACGCGAGACGTGTCGTCCGCAGCTCGCGAGACCACGTTAACGCAGCCGGACAAGGATATTCGCTCGAGCTCCTGCGGAACGCTGGTGTACTCTCGGACATGCGACATCCAGTTGGACGAGGCATTAGCGCTCTCGTGGCCGGCTACGTCCGCGGAATGCGAGAGTGCACTCTAGTCCCTGACCGCAGGGTGCTAGGCAGCGGTGCAATTATACGGTGTACCATAGTCGCTACTCCTTTCGTTCACGGTGATATCGCTTGACCGGTTCGAAATAAAGAGTATCAAGTATAACAATTTTTGAGTATAATAAACGACCAAAAGTCGTAGATATTCATTGTTTAAATAAATTAAATTTGTACCAAATGTACATACATTTTTTTTTAAATTGTGTAACTCTATTGTTTTAGTAAAATTAACGACATATTAGATAGGAGTAGTGGTGACCTGTAGAGATGATTAAAGATGATCAATTAAGTATAATTTGACATGATGAATTTAACAGTATTGATAAAGAAAGATGCGAAGATTAAAATGCGTATAATTTCAATTTTCGATTAATTTCAAATAATATTTTAGAATTAAATTATTGTTGACATTAATTTTCGATAAAGTTCGATAAAGTTAAAAATGAGAATTTTTAATTGTCAGTTGAATTATTTTTGAAGGATTCAGACTGAGCATCTATTTATGGGAGGAGACACCAAAATATCTCGATATTCAGCGATATAGAAGAGTCCCACGAGGTTTTCGTTTTCCTATGAAAAATCGCGTATTACTCGAAGTTTTTAGAAGCAGAAAGGCGGCCTATATAAAGATCAAGCCTGCAGAGGTTCCAATTCCCCGAAAGATGGAAGAGCAAGGGATTCCATTGGGAGAGTTGGCGTATACCTTCCCTCACCTATGCTTACCAATCTCTCTATTTCCCGTTCTTTTCCGGGATTCGGATTCAGGGAGGAGGACTCGTGTTCACTAGCATTGAAACGAAACTAGAAAGCGACTCGATGTCTTCCCGGCTACACGGCGGAATTCACAGAAACGGCGGAGGAACGTAATTCCCTTTGGAATCCGTCGTGCGTATACATTTTCACGGAAGCGGCGGAAATATTACGCGGCAACAAATAAGAATATGTATCGCGTCTTTGACGTGAGGAGTGCAGTACCCCTTAGATGCAGTATGCGTGCGACATTTTCTTCTCTGTTCCCGAGTGGGAGACAACGAGCAGAGTAGTTTGCGAAAATTTGGGAATTCGAGCTCGTTCTGGGTGAAGCTCTCGTCGCGATCGCAAAAGAGTCCGCCAATTTTTCTCTGCACGACTCATAATTCAGCGGATTCGAAAGGTGTTATAAATGCTCTCTGAGTGATTCATATGCCTTTCATGGTATACTATTTCTGGAAAATTTACCGAGCCGTGTATCATTCTGTATTTCTTGCTGACTTTTCGCATCTCATTTCTTTCAACTCACGTGATTTCAAGTTTTCTTTTCCGAACTATTCTGATCATGAATCTTTTAATCCCATATTTATATGTAAAAGTGAAAAAAGCTTTTTGCTTCTTCTTGATTTATTCGTATAAGCGGTATAATTTAATTTATTATTGTAAATAAAATTAATATTTTTAAAGTTCCACGGTTATTTACTTCAAAGATGCCAGAGTTTGCTGGTTATCGCCGTGTCATAATTTATTGCTAATGTAAATACAGTTTTTTAAGCATTTTATTCCCAATCTTGATACAAAAAAAAAGCGTGATATTCTTTTAGATCTTCTAGGAAATTTTCTAAATTAGATAAGACACTTCGCTATAACATTAATAATTAATTTAGTCTACATGATCATCAAATTTATGTCTGTGCATTATTTTAACAATGCTGACGCAATTTAGAAACTATACGATGTATAGTGCGAAGATGACTCAACACTAGTAAGTTTGTACCTTATACTTTTTCTTTACCAAGCAAAACCCTAGACCCATTTTTTCTTATGGTGTCACAATTTTCGAAGCGACGAGTGAAGATGACTCGCCAGAAATATCCAAGAATGTTGACGTTGTCAAACTACGGTCCGCATGCCAGTTTACGTAATACTAATTACTTATGGGAAAGCGTTAACGCACGACCCTGTTTCTTCTGGAAATTCTTCGTCTAACGAAGCTTAATTAGTCGGATCATTAGCCGCGGCGCGTTTAGGGAACCGTTAAATCCTCGATACGCCTGTCTCTAAATTTACTTTGCGAACAGCTTCTTGGCGACCTTCTCTCTTTTAATTGCCCTTCTTCAAAAGGGCAGTGAAATTGCAAATGAGCACGCCAATGAGCAATTAATGATACGAATATTTAGAATCTTATCGATCATATCGTTAATATTTATATCGGTTTTAGCGTCGCGCGATGTCTATGAAACATTTATCGATCTTTGGTTCTACGATCGCGCGACTCATTAATAAATCTCGCTTAGCAGTAGACTCTAGTCCACTCGTAGTGTTTATTAATCCGCTCGCCATTATTACGGGCGCGTCCTCTCTCGTGCAGTGCGCTCATATAGTGGTTATTACTATCCTATCGACCCTTATTCGAGCTAATGGCCCGCGTTGTAAATTACACGGGCCGGCACTTAGGTTATCGTCGATAGGTAAAAGTACATTATTCTTTACATTAACCTTAATCGAGCATCCCCTGCGATTTATTAGATCCTAAATGCCATTTCCGGATGTTCGGATAAATCATGTTTGTTATTTATCTCAGGAGCGGGTATTACATTATAATTATTAGCGTGACTTTTTTTGTGTCGGTTATTATTATATATTGCAAAGACAAAGAATTGATAAACTTGTGAATGGGAAAGAGAAGATTTCTCAAGTCAATTCTTCATGTATTAAATGATTCTTTTATCAAAATGAAATATCGATTTGTGCGAAAGAAAAATTTTCTCGAATATTAATTTTTTCTATATATACACATATAAGGCACAAATGTTAGTTTTCCATCTAGTGATTTGAGCTGATCCTCCATAAACTCAGTTTGCCGCAATATCTAACTAATGCAGAATATTAATGTTTAATTATGTCCCTAGCTGCTCATGACGTATAATGTTATTTTCGTTGAGATTTACGTGATTATTACGTATAGTGAATATTTAATACCACGGAATAATCCCGTTATAATATCACAAATATTCATTTCATATCGTAATAATCATTTGCTTGGTGATGATTCGTCGACTTCTATAGCTATCGCATTCATTTATGTACTTCATTACATTCAACTGTAAAAGATTTCATTGCTATCAAATATCGAGTTCCATTCATCCTAATGATGGAATATAAGACAGTATCGTCGATCGGATCACGGCAATAGGATCACGTGATTGGATTGGTAGTGAACCGGGATAATCGCTCGGCGCCTTCGCAGCAGTTTTCAGCTCCGCATTTTCAGCCACGTCATCGTACCGCATTTGGGATTAATTGCGTTGTTGCGGCACAGAGAAACGATAGGATCGGTTCGATTCGGTGGCGTGAGGCTGATGGCGGCGAAATAGGTGGTCAAAAGGTGGGCGAGAACGGTCTTTCGGTCCAGAAGGGAGTTGTCGAACGATTTGGTACGGCGCGGTAGCGGCAGCCGACTGATCTGATTATGTTAATGCATATCGAGCTCTCTCCATTGATAATTGCATTGGGGATCGCGTAGAGAGCCAGAACAGCATTTCGCCGGCCTCGGCTCCCGTGAGTAATTATCTATGCTAAACGCTTGGCTTGTTAATTGCTTCAGAGCGCGTCCACCTGCAGTCGAATGTATCGTCCACTTGCAGCTCTTTTCTAGAGAAAACAACAATGTAGCAGCTGCATCTTTTCAATCAAGCTACCTACTTTTATTCGCGAAGAATTATTCGAAATTGGTGACAAATTTATCATTTTAATATATTGAATATCTTCAAGACCGAACATTAAATTGAATACTTATTTTTACTTTAACATATGAAATTGCATTTAACATATGAAACTTCAGAAATTTTAAAAATTATAAAAACGCCTGATAAGATTTTTATTATTAAAAAATTATCATCAAATTTGCATCAAATTATTATCGAATGCATCCTTTACCTGCAATTCTTTTTTTTTTTTAAAGAAAACAATGATTATGCATTTCTTCAATCAAGTTTCCTTTTATCATTCTGAAATGTTTCAAAATTAATTTAATGATAAACTTGTCGTTTATTAATAATCTTTTCATGACTAAATTATTTTAATTATTATATATTAATATTTTATTACAATATTTTAATTGTAATATATATTTTTAATTATTTTAATACCTGTTTAATTAGGTATATCTAACATATTAACTTTAAAGATTCAAAAATCATGAGAACGTCGAGAAATAAGATTTTTATTGTTGAAGAATCGTCATCAATTAATCGAAAATGAAAAGAGCGGTGATTGGCTTGCGAGGTTCTGTTGTGCAGGAAATTGGACGAATTGAAAGCGATTCGAGCATTTAATTGGTTGTCATTGGAAGAGAGGCGTAAAATTTATTAACATTTTTTATGGTATCATCTGTCGAATAGTATTTAAACGTTGGCTTTAACGGCGTGAACGAAAATTACGGAACACCTCACATAATAAGCTGGAAGGGCGCAAATAGTGGGACGCAATTGGATGCAGCGGCATACGGCGCTTTATCACCCACGTCGTGAAAATTACAGTAATCACCGCTAATTCGACTGTTTAATTAGTCACCGACTGGAGAAGTAAACTATAAAACTGTACGTCCATATGTGCGCGCCATTTACTCTATTACGGAGCGTAATATATTTGCTTGAATTTTGATTTAAAATTCTGTACGGATAATCCGTAATAATTTATCGAAGATCGTTTTCGCGATTTCGTATATCGTCAATTTGAGCGCGTAAAATATCTCATTAGATTATATCTCGCACGACTCATTATAAAATCCTAATTAGTTACAGGGAGATAATTAGTAACCATCAAGACTAAAAATAAAAATTAAATGTGGAAAAGAGTTAATGTATTACATGCAAGCGCATATAATTTCTGTTTATTTTAATTTTATTTTTAATTTGTTATACAAAAGGCAGATACATCTATCAAGATATTCACTGTTATATATCTATAATCACTGTTATAAATCAAATTTAATCTAATTTAAATCGCTTCCTATAATTAAATATATCGTTATTTTATATTAAATGATTTTATATTAATGATAAAAATTGGCACTGTAGTGTCAAATTGTATAATATCAAATTTAATTGTATTAAATATTGTAAGTATTGTATTAAGTATTGTAAGTATAAAATATTGTTATTGTAGTATATAATAAATATTGTTTTAGTATAAAATAACGATACATTTAATAGAAGCAGTGGTCAAATTTAACTTAAATTAACTTAAATTAACTTAAATTAAGTTAAATTTGACACTCCATAGATTAAGCATTGATGTTTGCATTTGCTTCACTGCACATGCTTATTACGCTTGAATTGAATATTTCGAAAAGTTTATCGATTTTTCGGTTATATGCAACATTCATTTTTATGAAATCGGGCAAAGAACTCCCGTAGAAAGGCGCTATAGAACCGTGATGTAAATGCGGAGAAAAACGATCGTTTCGAACATACGCGTGCGAGCATGTGCAACCGTCGACCGCGGAAACCGTTCTGTTTTTCCAATTCCGAGTTTGACTCGCGCATTAATTCGCCCTCCGTACACAATTCTTTTACCGCCACGCGGCCTCGTCGCCGATTCTGAATGCAAAACCCGCGCGAATCGAAGCAATCAGCGGGTGGCGATGTTTGCGCAGTTAGGTTCGACAACAATCCTCGCGCGTTGTTTCGGCGTGTTCTTCCCCCTGTATTTTCTCCCTATTTTATACCTTCCTCTTTTTCTCCCTCATATACACGCGCATGCATATAGATCGTATCAAAAGTTGGGCAGTAAATCCAGGTTTCTTCGGGAATTCAAAGCCAATTTATCAATTATCTGCACGTGCCAAATATATTACTTGTTAAATTCCACGTTTGTGAGAAGAAAATATTCGCGTTGAAAATTAAAGCTATATATTTCAATAAAGTCTGTTTCAAATTAATTGATATTTCATTTCAATTCTGATGTTTAATTCGCAAACGTTGTCTCATTATACAAACTTTACATTTCTTAAGCGATTAACGCGGCGAAATTGAAACAAATGATATTTTCTTCCACTATCGTCTATCCTAGCTTTTGATACACTCTGTAGGTTAGCTTTATATATTTTTTTTTGTCGTCTCTTCGCACAGCCGCATAGAATCTGTTGTTGTGAACTGTTTAGCCGAATCAATCTCTCGCCCGCACGCGAGCTCTCGTTTGCCCATCCCGTGCACGTGGGAGGAAATAATTAAAAGTTAGTGTTTGCTAAACGAAAGCAATCGGTTGCCCATCAGCGGCAACAAGCGAATTCAATTATAAACCCCGACTCGCCCCGCGGGGCCATGTATTTTTTTTCTTCTCTCCCAGCTCAACTCGTCCAACCAATGACGTAGACGTCAACTGACACGTCTAAAGACGAAGGGCTATCGAGAGAATTTGCGCGCGCAAGGGGTTGCTCCTGACCTATCGCCCTGCTGCGCCTGTCTATCCGACAGATTTAATTGGAAGTCCACGTGACAAAGGCTACCCTTTTCCGTCTTATCCATCGCCTCTCGATTTTCCCGATTTCTCATCTTGAAGGAAACGAGACTCCAAATCCTGAATCTCTTGTACGATATTCAGCGATCATTCAGGTCAATTCGAACTGATCTTTACCCGATGAAGATTATCGGAAAATTTTTCGTGCCACCTCCTTTCGTCCCGCGAGAATCAAGACTGAGGGATTTAATCTCTGCTGGATCGAGTAGATCTTTAATCTTCAACCAGCGACACAAAAAGAAACGTGGAGTCGTCATAGACGTCGGGGAGATTAAAAATCATGGCGTTGGAATCGGTTTTCGTTTTCTTAGGTGCGGGTCAATATTCCGCGGATCATTTCGTTATCGGTGGTAACTACTCCCTTTCTTACATCCCGCTGCGATCATATTTCCAATTAGAGAGAGAATTAACTTTTAATCCATGCAAAACGACCGCGCCAGAAAAAAGCCTCCGTCGTTGAATAGTGTTTTATTGATTGCCGCGCGATATCTTGATGGATAAAATTCTCATTAACCTAGAATTATCAACTTTATGAAATCGCGGAGTTAAAAGTAGTTAAGGAGTTAAAGCGTGGCATTGAAACTGGGACTTTACACGATGCGCACGAAAGAAGAAATCTGTGACGAGTTTGGGATCAGTTTTTGCTGAACGACAATTTTATTAGTGCTCTACTTGTGAATTATTTAGCATTAAAGATATTAACGAATCTGAACGAGCTGAATTTTAAAATCACGTCGTTTAGCTTGTTATACAATTTCCATCCAAGCGCAGGTGAAAATCAAATTGTACGAATTTTCCACGTGAGCGAAGTGAAAAAAGGAGATTCGTTCTTGTCGCGATAAAAATCACTTTTTCACTGGAAAGAAGGATTGGAATAAAGTGAGAAGAGATAAAAAATACATTGGACAAAACATGGCGCGTGCCACCGATCTATCACCGCAAAATCTGGAAATCCTGCTGGATGAGGGTAGCGCCAGGAGGATCAAAGGACACGTCCAATTATCGGCTGTCACAAAGTACTCGAGAGTAATGGTGCAAGTGCAAGCGAGCTTTCTCCTTGCCTCCATCGGACTCAACTTCGACCTGGATCACCAGGATTTTCGTCCTTTCTCGTCGTCCGACAATGACGAACGACGGCGAGCTAGAAGCCACGAGATCGCTAAAAAATGGGAAGTTTGTCACGTTAATACCGATCTAATTTAGCGCCGTGTAACATTGATTTAGTATGACTGGAGTTTTATATTATTGGTATAATATTCTTTTCTCTTTTATGATTTTTCTTCAATTAAATTGATTTAATGCTTTTGGTGTAAAAAGGATCAAGTTTGTATTTTATTGAAAAGATATAGATTCTTAATCCGGGAATAGTCACCTCATTTTTTTTACGTAAATGATCATCTAGAATGTTTTTATGTCCTCAATTAAAATTATTATTAATAACAACATGTATATTATTGTTTTTCGATTTATTGGCATTTGAGAACCAT
>Ga0157364_1008920_pt1 | contig 10395 bp, 3 predicted proteins | sample AttsexASBM2_FD_111476 | JGI IMG/M metagenome (GOLD analysis project Ga0157364, IMG submission 111476) | Fungus gardens microbial communities from leaf cutter ant in Ribeirão Preto, State of São Paulo, Brazil - Atta sexdens ASBM2 | ecosystem: Host-associated > Fungi > Mycelium > Unclassified ... | reverse complement strand
ATTTTTATTTATTTTAATTATTAGATTGGTTTTTAATCCATTGTTTTTATTTATTTTACTTTATTTTGTTAATTTTTGTTATTTTTGTTAGAGTTTTAATTTAGTTGTGTGTTTTTTATTGCTTCTATTTTCCACTCTTTTCTAGTTTATAGAATTTTAAATTTTTATTAATTTTTCCGATAACTTATTATACATTTTTTTATTATTTTTTGTTTTTTGTTTTTGTTTTTTTTTATTTTATTTCAAATTTTATTTTTTCGAAGAGTTTTTCTCCATTTTTAGGGTGGCAGGTTTCGGTGGGTTTGTGTATATTTTGTGTAAATTTTACACCTAAAAAAATGTAACTTTTTTATATGGATTAATATCAAACTTATTGTGATTTGTGTATTTTTTAAATTTTTATATTTTTATTCCTTTATTTAAACTTCTTTTTTCCTTATTTAAACGGTTAGATTGTGTTATCAATACTTATAAAATAAAGTGGATCTAATCCACTAGGCCAAATTCATTAAAATTATATAAATTATATTATAACTTAATATTTACATGTTTATCTGGATTACTATTTAATAAATAAATAAATAAATAACGAATTCTTAATATTTGTACCTTTGTATAGATTTTTATATCTAAATTTCTTACTTTAAAACTAAGTTAGTAAAATTGCTTATATTTATTAAAAATAAGTTACGATAAATTTTATTCTTTATAAAAACATGAGACTACTTAAAACACATCCAATTCTATCACTAATTAATAGTTATGTAATTGATTCAGCACAACCTGCTAATATTTCGTATCTTTGGAAATTAGGGTCACTACTAGGAACATGTCTAATTTTTAAAATTCTTACTGGAGTATTTATAGCAATACATTAAACACCTTATGTGGAACTAGCTTTTTCCAGTGTTTAACATACTTTTTAAGTAAAATCCTATTGATGTGTTCTGAAAACCCCGCTATATACTTAAAAATCTTTTTATACTTTAAGTACTTGTTATTACTTCTTCACCCCATAGCATAAGAATTTTAAGATCATCGTCTCATCGTCCTTTACCTTTATATAATGGCCTTAGTGTAACGAAATCGTACCATCCAATATAAGATTCTAGTGGAAATCTCCTATTGTTATACACGCATCAACCTAGATTCACCTTGTGATTTAACACAATCTACTTTTAAAATAAAGCGGTAATCTAACACACAAGCTAAAGGGTAAGGTATCTTATTTCAAATATACAGACAGAGATAAAGAATTTAAATTATAGATTTAGAAAGTAATAACAGTAAAATTCGATAAGATTGGATAATCACCAGGATACCAATGATAATAATTAATAGAATTTATAGAATTTATAGAATTTATAGAATTAATAGAAAACAGGTTCCTCCGAGACTACACGCGGTGGCTCTTTTATATTTTAAGAGATGAGATAGTCCAAGGCGTTAATCACAAAATTATCTTTATCAAATACCGTGTTTGCACTTTCTAATCTATCCAAAAATGAAATAATAACATAATAACATCTAACTAATTAAAATTAACACTATCTAACATCAGATATTAAACAAAAGGCTTTATAGTCTCTCAAGTTTTGGATGTATCTTGATTAGGATGGTAATTTTCCAGTATTTTTCGATTAATGATGTATATTTTAAGTATATATTATCGCAAAGTAGGCATTATTAAAATTTTAATACATTTACTATTAATAGTAGTAAAGATATTTACATTATAATAAATATAGTATTCGGATCTTTTAGATAGAAATATCTAGATTATATGAATTTCCTGTTTTAATATTAGTAAAAAATAAAATTTAATTTAAGATAAAGAACTATCTATTATTTACAATATTATTAATAATAGAAATATTTAGATAATTGATTTGTATGATTTCAAAGAAATAGAGAATAGATTCTAAACTTCTTTATATTTTTTTAAAATACTACACTTTGAATTACTAAAGATAATACACGCAGGAAACAAAGTTAGGAATATTTATACTTAGGATTTCTATCGAAGATGAAGATGAAGATTACAATCGTTTCACAACTGACTTGCGTTACGACAATCTATGAATCATAGTGGGCAGTTAGACGAATGACCTAATGATCTAAGGACCTCTAACTCCTAATGAAATGAGGGTGAGGATGTGTGAGTATAACTCGATTCGATTGTGTTTTGGTGTATTATGGTCTTAGGCTTCTATTTTTTGCTAGTATTAAGCTGGATTGTATATTTGAAGCACGAGATTTTGATACAGATAAATCTGCTAAAACAAATTTGTAATTTTCTTTTATTCCAAAGTAAATTTATATTAATGATAGTAATAATTTTGATTGAAAATGTTTTTGATCATGCGAGATGTAAACTATTTTTATTTCTTCGATATCTACATGCTAATACAGCTTCTTTCTTTTTAATTTTTTTTATTTGGGTTTGGTTTTGTTTATCTTCATATTGGACGAGGACTATACTATGCTTCTTTTCGTATAAAGCGCCTCGAGTACTTCTTTGGTCAATTGGAGTTGTAATTATGGTTGGATTAATACCATCCGCCTTTATGGGTTTACTTCCCCCAAATTTAATATGTTTTAAAAGTCTCTAGTCTCTAGTCTCTATCTCTAGTATTCTTATGTTACTAGCTGTATTTTTCGGTCTTCAATAATTTATTAGTAAACATAAACTTGTATCGATTTTTAAATCTAATAAAAACAAGTATTTAGGCAGAAGAGTTAATATAATTATATATGTATTTTCTGTTAAATGTGTGATAAAATATAAAAATAATCGTATTATTGATAATACTTTACGTAAAAGAAATAATTTGAAAAAATAACAGGTATTAATTTGTTATCGAAATAAGAAAATACGGTATTTAATTAGTGATTATGTTATATTACGTTCTATATCAGTAGAATTTAATTTAAACGAGAATATGATTAGAATGAATAAGAATTACTATGAAATAATAAAGTAAGTATAGAAAATAGAAGCAGTTAAGACTAAATAAAACACATTTATAGTCCTATTATAATTATTTCAATAATATGTCTAGACTAGAGTGTTTAATATCTCGACAGGGGTTTATCTTGTAATATATCAAATAAACAGGCGATACGAGTGAGAAGGCTCAACGTTTATTATCTTTTTATCCAGACCGTCGGTTCTATACATAATCGCTACAGACTGAGTAACTTGTAGGTACCTGTAATGGTGCTTAATGTACACTCGGACATGTACAAAATTTGTATCTTTTCCAAGGCCTAAAATGAAATTTAAATAAAATATTAGAAAGTAATGTATTAGAATATTTCCTAGGTACACCTAAATATTTATGTAGATATTTGTTACTAATTACAAAAGAGTAATAATATAGACATGTTGTAGGTACTACCTTAGGCTATATCTATATATGGCTTTCCCCTAGATGTATAATAATAAATATTAGTAATATCGTATTAATTCTAGTTTATCTGTTATCTAAATAACTCAAAACTTTTCGATTCAAATAATCATAAGATCATTTCAGTATGTATTTTATACATTGCTACTAAAGATAGTACAATTAAATTTCGATTTATTAGTTATGGTACACTACACATATTCGCTTTTAGTTAACAGTAGCGAAATAATAGAATTTATTCTCTTTTCTCTTACTATCACAACAACCTTAGTCTAGTGAGTTAACTTTGTTATACTTCTGAAAATACCTTTTAAAAAGATAACTACGATAATTTATACTATTTAAACTTACAATTCATCATAAATAAATTGAATTTCTTATTATTATTATGGTACTGATTGTGTAATTAAACGTGTACTATCATATTTTGTAATATATCTTACAACACTAGCAATAGCTATTCGTATTATGTATGATGGATCTTTACACACACAAATTCATTGCCGCTAAACGCAATTGCGTAATGGAAAACGAATTATTTTTTCGTAATGAAAACTATCTAATACTTAGTAATACTATTCATTATAATAATTTTCTATGTAGTAGTGTGTAAATTGTCAGGTGTACTAAATTAAATTGTATTTTCATTATTATTGGTAAAATATACGAAACTTAATAGAATTAGTAATACTAAATAGTATTTTTATAAATTTGAATCTATTTTTCTATTTAATTCCTAGTCTAGTCAGGGATGTAAACTATCAACTGCTATATCTCAGGTTAAGACCGTCGGTTATTCTAGTTTGAATGATACCTAAAGACTGCTTCATCGGTGGCTACTGTTAACTTTAGTGCTTAATTTACAGTCGTAATTAATTATATTTTTAAGAATTGTTACACAAGGCTATTTATTATTAAAATAGTACAGGCTTATATAATTAGGAGATAAGCTAATTTAAAGCACTATGTATAATGGAAGACATGGCAACAGTAATTACAATTCTTCTAAGTGCTATCCCTTGAATTGGTCAAGATTTTTTTAATTTATATTTTTATATAGACACTACCAATAATACAACATTTGCCCTTACCCTTTTGTATATGTTTTTTTGTGTATAGATTAATTTTCACTATATTTTATTAAAAATAATTATATAACTTTGCATCTTTTCTAATAGAAACTGCTCACTTAAAAACTTACAGAAATTTTCTCTTGATACTTAATTTCATTATGAATTTCTTTGTATGATTATGGAATTTTTATCTTAAAATAGTAGAATGGAACATTAAATTCGATATCAAAGATCTATTGATAATAAAATTTATTCCTTAATTCATAAAATTGGACATTATATTCAAATAGTAATACTGCTAAATTAATTATGAACATTTTCCTCTAATAATTCTTTCTAAACTATTATTTTAAATACTAGATAAATAAATTATAATGTACCTGTATCTATATCTACTAATAAACAATCTTATTTAAGATGATATTATACCTAAAATAAAAACTTTTGTAATGTATTCACACTATCGAAAACTAGTTTTAAATATTAGAAATTATCCACATACGCATCAATCTTACCGATAATCCTAGTTTACACGCATAGCAAATAGATTGTGAGGGTCGACAGATAGATCTGATCTAGAAAGGCTCGTAGGGCTAAGTAAACCAAATATTTATTTCCTTAACTACTGTTACAGTTGGAAACATAGAAACGATTTTTCAAAATTAAAGATTGTTGAATATAAATTTAGTGTTTTCTAAAATATTTATGTAAAGTAATTGATTTTTGTCATAAAGTAGATTAATATATTGTTAGATAGTATTAAGGTAAATAATAAAATAAGTAATTTGATATTAAGTGTTAGAAATATATATAACATAAGTTCCTTTCTATTGAAATTTTTTAATAAATTGGGTGAATTGCAAAGCATATGCTTTTTGTATTTAAGATGATTTGCAGCTAATATTTTTTCAATATTATAACTAGAATATAGTTATATGATAAGAGAAAGTTAAACGACTAACAGGTGAGTTATATTAACATTTCTTCCGTTACAAGTGCCCAACATCAAAGTATATAAAGAAATACTATCACTAATTAATATAATTAAAGATGATGCTAATCTTATTAGAAATAATAAGTAAATATATTTTATATTAATATACTCTTAAATAAGACTGTTGTTTGGGAGGATTTTGTAATAAGTAATTAAACACTAAATCGATTTTGTCTCTTCACTATCTACTACCTTTTATTCTATCTGCACTGGTAGATATACATCTACTAACACTTCATGGAAGTAATAATCCACTAGGTTTTTAAGAAAATACAGATAGACTACCTTTTCACCCATATTTTATTTTTAATAATCTAGTAACTGTATTTATAATGGAACTTTCGATATTTTTTATACCAAATGTAATAGGACATTACGATAACTATTTACCTGCTAATTCTATGCAAACACCATCATCTATCGTACCATAGTGGTGTAAATAAGCTCAAAAAAAACCTGGACTAATTGAAAAAATCCTATTCTACTTACTATCTTCGAAATTTTTGCAGCTGTTATAAATATTATAAATGATATAAAAAGTTATTATTTGATTAGAACCGTTAATTGGCTATAACATGGGACAAATTATTTGTAATACATAGTCTAAAGCATATTGTAATATATGTAAAATAAAATATCACACAATCGTAGATTACTCACACAACTATCTATATTCGCACTTTACTCATGTATTGTTTCACTCGTAGGATATATCTTAATAATTAACATGATATCACACAAGGAAAGACTAAAAACAGATTAATATTTAACATTTTTAGATATCCTAGATTTCTATCAACCACAATCCGCCACCTCCACACCTACTTACCCTCGATTCCTTTTTAGTGATCAGGCTGGCTATCGTATATTGATTAGTGTCTAATTTTGTTGAGATTGTGCGCACATAATCATTGTGGTAATATTTTCTATTCATAATGTTTTAATAATTTAAAAATACTTTATTCTACACAAATACATACTAACTGAGTGTTAACAATGTGTCTTCATTGTCTAAATACGTATTACAAACTTTCTATAATACAAGTTACACAACAAAACTTCTTAATTACAATCTGCACACTATCTATCTACACATTCAAAGATTTATCAAAGATTTATAATAAAGTTATAAAAATTTCACCAAAGATTCGTATTGTACGACAAAACCGAGGTTGATTTAGATGATTAGGACTCCGTTACGTAATTATGGATCTTAATAAAATTAAGTTATAATCTGAATATATATTTTGTATGAAAAAGAGTAAATTATCGATGTAAACTGCTATTTTTTATAAATAACCCGTTGAATATATAAAATGGTATTTATATCTAATCTATGTGAAATTTAGAACTAATCTATGTAAATTTGTGATATTGTACTAAACGAACTAGTATAAACAGAATATAATAACTTCTTTTCTATCGCTAAATCGGAGTTATACATAATAATATGTGATCTTATACCATTTTAGGATATTTTGAGGACGATCTATTCAACAAACTACTAGGTGTTATTTTTCTATCACTACTAATTATTAGACCTTTACTGCATACTACTCGACTACGTGGTAATCTTTTTCGTCCACTAATACGATTTGCAATTTGGTGTCTAGTTTACTCTAATATTTAGTGCTTCACAACATGTAGAATCACCATATTTTGAAATTGGTGCTATGGCAACAGTATTTTATTTTACACCTTTTGTATTTATAGTGTTGGTATTATACTAAATACTCTAATGGATATCGCTATTCTTGAAGAAGTAACTAATACTATCCATTTTATTTTCACTTTAAATAATAACTGTCCTTAAATTCTTACTCTTATAACATTTTGAATATAATTCCCCTTTATTTAGAATATATAATTTATTTTTATAGTTATATCCGATTATAGCATTTTTCATCGGCAATAGAAGATTACATTCTAAGATTGAGAAGATTAAGAAGATTAAGAAGATTGAGAAGATTGAGAAGATTACATCCAAAGGTTGGTTAGTTTTAGATGCTTTATCAGATTTGGTAGATTTATACTACTATTTATGTAATTATATATAAGTATTTTTAGAGTTACTATATTTCTCCTCCATTAAATTAGTATAATATTTATAACTGGGTAGGTATGAATAAACTCTTCTTATCTCCTAAAGTATATTCTTCCTATATAAATTTATAGGTGTCTAGTGAGTACTAAACCTTAACCAAAAGGTGATAAATAAGATAAACCATCTAGAGGTATACGTTAATCTTTGTATGCTTATTACTCGATAGTATACGGCTTTAATTTATAAAGAATAATAACAGAATCCAATAATTATTTAATAAATGGAAGATTGTAACTACTTACCCTGTTGTATTTAATTCATCGTATTTCTATATAAATCTGTTATTACTTACACTTATTACTACTCTCATAGATTGTCTTTACTGTGTAAAATGAAGCTATATACCTTACTTAAATTTTAAGGTGAAATAAAAAGAAATTGTATCAGAAACTAGTTATATATTTATTTGTCATTATTAATACCAGAAAATGATATATTTATAAAAAATATTGTAAACCTTATCTACACCTTGTTATTTTTATATACTTTAGTTATTTAACTTTCGTGTTATTAGAAATACTAATATAACTTTTAATACTAATTCTTTTTAAATAATTCCATGATTTGAACATGCACTGCTCTAAACTATTGCATATGAAATACGATTTGGCTACCTTACTTTTTTTCTACATATGTTTACATATTTTAAAATTTAAATTTATAATTGGTTTAAGCTAAAAAGTTTACTCAAATTGCAATTCATATAACTCAATTAACAGATATCGCGATATTATAATGTAGGATTTTTATGTAATTAATATTTATTTGTAATAAAAAGATTTTAATTGATCCCTTTGTAATTTCAAGTTTCAGCTAATATTTATTTAATTTAAAATAAAGAAAAGTTTGTAATAGAACCTCGTTGCCTTAGCAAAGTTTTATGTATTTATTATTTTTTATAAATAAATTTAAAGTTTAAATAGAGTTACTTCCCCTTCCAAGTTTTATGTAATTATTAATTTAATGTTAAATAATAAACAGAATTACGGTCTTATATGCGTAACCAAATTAAATGTTATTAAAGTTTAAAGTTAATAATAAATTATTTGCTATAACTCGTTACCCTTACAACTTGTATGTTTTAAATTTTTAAATAAAGGTTTAGTAGATTCCGTTTCCTTTCCAATTATTATATAATTAATATTAAAATTTTTAAATAAAGTTTATTTGAATCCTATTCCATGTTTTTTGTATTGATTACTTTAATTAATTTAATATAAAAAGATTTATTAAGTATTCGCTCCGCCTCCATGCTACACCAACTAAAGTGTAACTTGTTATTAAATATTAAACAAATTTAGTTATTAAACTACGTCTCCATTCCTAATAATATATAATTATTTGTACAATAAATAAAAAGAGTTATTATACACCGTTTTTCCCTTACCAACTTTATGTATTTTAATTATTTATTTTAGTACCTTTCCACTAAAAGTTTTATATGTTTTATTTAAATTATAAATTATTACTTATAATCGGTTATACTTCAAAGTATTCTTTATTTAATAATTAATTTATTTTTGCTTACTACCCATTACCTCACCAAGTTTTATGTAATTAAGATTTAAATTAAAACTAAATAAAAAGATTTAAAATATTTGCATCGCCTCATTGTAACACCAAGTAAGTTTAATTTGATATAAAATTTAATTAAAGTTTATTACTATCCAATTCCCTTCATAATTTATTTATTTATTTAGTAATTAAAAAGTTTACTTTACTTCTATTGCCTTACCAAGCATTATGTAATAATTAATTTATTTATTAAGTTTAATTGACATCGAGTCACTTCCAAATTGTTAATATCTAGTTAATTTTAACTTTTCCTATAATTAATTGCCTATCCAAGTTATATATTATAAATATTTAATGTAAAGAAAATAAAATAAACGCACCACATCCAATCAACACAGGTAATAAATAATTTTATAATAAAATAAATAATAAGATAAATAGATTACCCGCTTCGCTACCACTATCACTAATAAATAATTAATCTGATATAAAAATAAACTAAATTAGTTGTCCTTATAGAAAATTTAACTTTAGAGTAAAATAAAATAAAAAAATTATAAATAATATAAATAATTAAATAAAGTAAAAAAAAACAATTATAAACTTAATGAATAAGAACACATAAAATAACTAACAACGAACAACAAATAAAATTATTATCTCCCATTGTAAAAGCTGCTATTAAAAATTAAACACAGAACCTCATACAAAATATAACAAAGTAAATACTATATCTCTAAAGATGAAAAGTTTAAGTACAAATATATAAAATCTTATAATAAATAAATATTCTCCAATTAAGTATATATCATTCCATAAACTGATAAATAAACAATAAAATAGTTAAAATAGAATAATAAAGCAAAAGTACCCCCAATAATAAAAAAATAAAATACCATATTTAATACCAAACTAAAAAAAAATAAACAAAATATAAAATCCTCTAGAAAATTAGAACAAATATTAAAGAACATAAAAAAATATATAAATTATACATAGCTAGTACGTCCCATAAAACAAAATAAACAACAAAAAATAAATTCATAACTATTATATTACACAAGCCTCCAAAATCTATACATTGATATTAATTAAATAAATTTTGATATCTATATCCACTAAATAATCCTAATACACATATCATATCCTATCACATCCTATCATAAACTAACTAAAATAAACTTTCTAACAAAATAACTAAACCTCTTATTAACCTAACCAACTATCAAATCAAATATCTATAACACCCCAATATCTTTTCTGTACAAAGGTTAACACAAAAAATGATATAAAAGGTTT
>Ga0157364_1008919_pt1 | contig 10395 bp, 1 predicted proteins | sample AttsexASBM2_FD_111476 | JGI IMG/M metagenome (GOLD analysis project Ga0157364, IMG submission 111476) | Fungus gardens microbial communities from leaf cutter ant in Ribeirão Preto, State of São Paulo, Brazil - Atta sexdens ASBM2 | ecosystem: Host-associated > Fungi > Mycelium > Unclassified ... | reverse complement strand
TGTATTAAAATTAATGAACATAGTATTATAAAAATTAATTTAATGAAATGTAAGAAACGTAAATGTATTAAATGTTAAATCTTTATTTATTACAGTTAATTAAAATATTATTCATATCCGTAATTGAAAAGTATTAAATTTCAATACATTTTACATAACTTTTAAATTATCACAAACTTAAATATCGTTAACATATGTACAGTCTTTTTAGTTACAGCGAATTTAAATTTTATTCACCAGTGTACATTAAATGTTAATGAAATTCAAGAATATTTCCAACAGTGTACATTATTGTTTTACGTCTTCAACGAATATGTTTTTCTGATAACGAATCTTATACTACTAACATGATTTTTCAGCCAATTCAAATAATTGTTTTTTATCCTTGGTGAAAGCGATCTTTTGTCGCGAATCTCTGATTTTTAACGTTTTATATATATAATGTATGTATGTGACACATTCAGACATAAGAAATTTCTCAGTTTACTTGAGATTAATCAAGGTTTAAAACTGTATAATCTTATTGTTTATATTTTCAATGCTTAGTTTTTAGAAAGCTTTTCTTTCACAAAAACTATCGGTTTTCCAACATTTTTGTTGAGGAAAAATTAATAATTCTTTTGTATTCTGTATTTACTGTACAAATATAGCATTTAATGGAAATTTTCTGAGGCGCTTTTGAGTTCAATTAATCGTATTTTGAATATTTTCCATTATTTGTCTTTATTTATAAACGCTGAAATTTGAGAAATTTTCCGCTCAGGATGCTATTGTGCCTCTATTGTTCTCGATTTCTTTTAATTTTCTAATACGAATTTCTAAAAGAGCCTGTGATTGTAATTCATAAGAATAGAAACCTTTTTCAAGCATATTTAGAAATTTTCTCTAAGAAGAATCTTTTTATTTACTTACAATTATTTACAAAAATAATCGAGCACATTAAAAAACTGTAAAAATTTTTTTGGAGATAAGACATGATAATTAGAATAATTAAAAGCGTTGAAAAATTAATGTATTTAAGATAAGATTCATGAATTTTTAAATGAATTATTAATTTTGTTAGTTTTTTTATTATTTTTCTAAAATGAATAAAATAAAGAGAAAATGAATTCTATTGTTGCAAAGAATAATTCTTCTATGAAAAAGATTTTTTTCAGATGCATGTGTCTTCCGATCAGTTTAGATAATGGAGATTCTGTAATTTCATTGAATTCAACGGAAGTATCTTATTGACGTGCGATGACAAAGCTGTTTTATTGAAACAACAAAATGTTGACCGTGTTGACGATACTTTGCGGACGTGGTCACGTCCATGAGCGTAACTGCGAGTGTTATGTGTATCGGTCGATGAGACGATCTCGGGGAAGAGTGAGAGAGGCGCAAAGCTGCCTGTGGGGGAAACAGCGTGAACAAGATTACGATGGCGACATCGTGTCGACGTCGAGTTCAGTCGAGTCTCTGTCTTTCCGTAACCCGAAGCAGAAAATTTACCTCGCCTCGAGTATCCCCTGAAGACTGACCCTTTTCGGTCGAACGATTTCAATCGTGCGTTCACTGACGCATTGTATCTTACTCTCTAAGCAAATTTAAACCTAATCTTGGAGAAGCCGCGTCATTCTCTTTGAATTTTTCCACGAAAAGGTTCAAGAAAGAACGATTTAAAATCAATAAAAATTTATCGAATAGTATTTTAGAATAGAATAATCTTGAGGAAGTAGTAAAAATTTAGCTATATTGGAAAAAATTACATGTAAAATTACAATAAATATAGTGAATAATTTTGGGATTCATTATTAAAGAAGTATATTACACACGTGTATTTATAGTTATAAATTATAGTTATAAATTATAAATAAAATTATTCTTTTTTATACAGTGTTGCCACAAAACTGAAAATCAGGGAAATTAGGCAATTGTCAGGGAAATTGAAAATGGGGTTAGAGAAATCGGGAAAAAAGTCAAGGACTTTTACAAAATTCTATGGAAAATTAAAATTTTTGGCTTTAAAGAAGTTTAATATTCGTACAACATATGCATGCAGTTTTGGAATATTTCCAACTTAGCTATTAAAAATGCAAGTAGTGTCAGTAACATTAATAATAATTTACATTACTATGTTAAATTGATTTTTCAACAACACATTTATTTTCTGAATCAGGAAATACATAAAATTACAAATTATTGAAAGTCAGGGAAAATAATTAAATTTTATTTGGAAATAGGGGAAAAATTATTGAATTTACACAATTGAAAACTAAATTTAAAAATAAAAATATTTACGTATTAATTCGCTAACGAATTATGTATAAATTCTTTTGCTGTTATGACACGTATGAACACGAAAATGCAAGTATAATATATTGATATAGTCATGTCATATAATATTACAAAAAAATTCTATATATAGAAATAAAATATACTAGATTAATATAAATCATTGTAAATTAATGTATATATTAATGTAAATAAATACCATAAATTATTTTCCATCTAATAAAGATATATTAATATAAAAGAAGTAAAAGCACTAATTTTAAAAATATAAAAACGTACAGTTTTATATTTTCACTATAAACTGTAAAATTTGTATGTATTATTTAGATAATTTTACATATTTTTTTTACAATATAGTTACAGATCTGAAAATAATTTTCTTGAATCATCAAAATAATTAGAAAAGTTAAGTATGATGAATAATATTGCAAAAATTTTGATATTCCAGTTTGAACGTCCATTTAATTATCTTAACAGTCCAATAAAAATTATTTTTAGAGTTCTGTAGCTAAATTTTTTAATGCAAATTTTTAATGCTTTAGCCAAACCATTTTTTTCGTGTTTGCGCAATAATGATATAGCATTTGCTTTAAATAATACATACGATAATTATTAAATTACAAAATGTAATTGATGTGTGCTAAAGTATTGTAAAGTGAATATTAGTAAGGCGCGTTTTCTTTTTGAGTTAATATCGTAAAACGCACAACTCATTAATTCGATAAAACGGTTCTGTCAATTCTGGCACTTTGCGACACTTTGACACGTTTAAATTATTGAATTACTGATAATACAACATTATTAAACCGAAGAGTATTTGATTACCAATTATAAATATTAAATTACGCAGTTGTGCGCAGATATTATTATATCAAAGAATATTTAATTATTAATTATAGTTATTAAATTACTAATAACACGCGCAGACGTTGTTAAATGAGTCTAACGAACATTCAGGGAAATTCGATGAGATTATGGGGAAATCGGTTAGGTGGATAGGTTGTGTTTGCGCTAACAAGTCGCGTCATGCATTCCAAGGCGTAGATTCCGGAACGCTTTTCTTTTAGTAGAGAGGGAACGAGAGAAAAAGAGAGAAAGAGAAAAATGGAGCGCTTACGGTACTGATTTTCCAGTGTTTCCAGCATTTAATGTCGTTCTCTTTCTTTTCATCCTTCTGTCAGTTTTCGTTTGCGCAACAAGTGAAAATCTATGGGACAAAATATGCAAAATGTAATCGAAAATCATCGGTACAGAATTCAATTTCGTTTGGTCGGTGCTAATCGATAGTAATGTTTTCATGCACGTAACTATATATTTTAATGTAAATATACATTTTAATGTAAATATACATTCTAATATAATTCTTTATTGTTTTGAGGAAAAGCGAGATTGAAAAATTTAATAGAGAGGGAGTGTACATGAAAAGAATGTTTTTGTTAAATTATCTAAAAATTTAATTAGGTATAGATTTAAAAATAATTTATCTGGACTATCAAAATAATTATGTAGGACACTCAAATTGAAATGTTAAATTTTTTTGTAATATTTTTGTAACGCTCGTTATGCTTCAGTTTCCTACATAATTATTTTGATGGTTCAAGAAAATTATTTTCAGATCTGAAAATAATTTTGTTAGATTATCAAGATAATTATGTAGGATGTTGAAGCATGATGAGCAATATTCCAAAAGTTTTGATATTCTAGCAGCTGGAGCGTTCCGTATAATTATTTGAGTTATTTAATAAAATTGTTTTCGGGTCTGTATGTAGCTGAAATTTTAGATATTTTAGTAAAATCGTTCTTTCCATGTATTCTTGTGTAAATCTGACAATTGCGATTCTAGAGAAAGAAAAAAATATTTCGAATCGAAAAAAATGGAAAATAATTTTTGTAAAATTCTCAGATAATTTTTATTACGGTTTTTTTTGCTTTTTATCCTCGAGTTTGGAGTTTTATTTTTATTACGTTATTATTTCTTTACTTTTGAGTTTCATCCTCTTCATTTTAATGATTCAGAATTTCTTCTTTCGTTTAATGTGGTTTGTTAGATTCGCACGGTCCTTTCGTAAAAAAATGGATAAATGTATTTTGTGAAACGCGGCTTATGTATTATGCCTGAGAAAATCACAACCGAAAACGAGATCTTATTGCATCTAGAATACGGAGATTGCTTCTTTCGCGATGGCGTATTACGTAAAAAGTGCAAAGCGTTTATTAACGGTCGGTGAAAATAACAGCTGTGCTGCCATGGAAAATAGGATAAGACATTCGATCGGCGGTTCGCTTAAATCGCATCGCGATAAATTTTCATCGTATTAAATCGCATTTCAATTCGTGGGGCAATAGGAAGAGGGAGCAAAGAAGCGCCGCCAGCCGATTCTCTGTTTAACAAATCGCGATTCGCGAAAATGTCAGCGACTTGACTGGAGTAGGTTGTTTGCCCTTGTAATGTCGCGCCGGATACTTTCGACTTTGGTGAGAACAGTGTGTATCAACCGGTTCGTGTAAAAGGATTTTGCTCGCGCGCTCCACGTTCGACTGCGAGTGTGTTTCCTTGATTATTGCGACGTAAACTTTCAGTACGTAGCCATGCTCGTCTCACAGAATATTTCCTTCTTTTATGCTCTCGATTTTGAGAAATCTTCTCTTTTTTCTCCAAGCCGCAAATTGCATTGTCTCCTCTCTTCTTTGGAATTGTCCATGTAATTTATGCACTTTCGAATTGTCTCTTTTTAAGGTGTTTATCGCCGATTATCGAAAGTTATTGGCTGTTACAAGCCTCGATTTGGAACCGTTTTTGTTGTTTATGTCGTTTCGATGTTTCCAATTGATGATATATTTGCCATGCCTTTAAAGTAAATTATTGATACTTTTTTGAGTAACCTGAAATTATCGAGTATTTAATTTGGATTTAATTTGAACCGCGCGGATCTGGATTACCAGATTTAATATGTAAAGATTGCCTTGAGATTTTTGTGAGTTTTTTGTTTTAAATAAATAGATCTAAAAATAATTATTTGGATCATCAAAATAACAACAAAATTATTTTTACATTTATATTACACACAAAGAAATTCTATTATTAAGATCATCATTCTATTATTAAAGTTTTTTTGACACAAATCTTGTCAACATAAATCTTGAGTTCGTTTCGTGCAAACAGTACTTGTTTTTTCTCCGATTTTTGCTCCGGTGTCTTAAAAATAATAAATCTTTGGAAAATGTCGAAAGCTTAAGCTTACATGAAAAGACCGGTTTTGAAGTACCTGTTTAAAAATTAAAATAAATACAAATCTAACAATAATTTTGTTTTTGGATCATTAAAATAATTAGGGCTCAAACTATTTGTTAGAATGTTAAAATGTTTTGCAATATTGTTATTAACACTTAAGTGTAGTATTCTACATAATTATTGTTTTGATGATTCAACAAAATTATTTTTACATTTGTATCATACACAAAGAAAGATCATTCCATTATTAAGAAAAGTGATTACTATTTACTTTCTTTTTCTTAAGAGTAACGATTATCTTTAACAAAAAATATTTTCTCGACAATAATCTTAAAATGTATACTTATCACAAATTTTGAGAACTCATTATTACGTACTCGAAATAAGAATTTATTTTTTTTTTGCAAAAATTGATTGAAAAAGTGGCTTTATATAAATAGAATTTCGTTTTAATTTAATAATCTTAATTAAAATATTAAACTTGCTAAGATTCAGAATATACTTCGAACAATGCTTGTGATACTAGTGATAAACTTATGATAGATTTGCGGATATAAACTTTAGAAATACTTGAAACAAGTAATTATCATTTGCGTACATATTTTTATGTGTAGCTAAATTTTTAGATATTTCATCAAAATTATCCGAAAATAATTTTGTTTCGATCTTCAAAATTATGTAGGATGCTCAAATTGATTGCTAGAATATTAAAACTTTTTGCAGCATCAAACATTTTACATAATTATTTTGCTCCAATAGGATGTTCCAATAAAATTATTTTCAGATCTGTATTTACCCGAATTTTTAAATATTTCAGCCAAACTGTTCTTTCCTGTGTTCTTTCTTGTGTATCTTGATATATATAAAATCGATGAGATTCGAGGACACAATTCGCATTGGCGAATCTCATCATGATGGAAAAGCGATAAAATCGATCGCGGTATTCAATATTGTAATTCGAGCAAATGAACGTGGATTCTCCGGGGACCGAGTGGAGAGGAAGAAGACACGCGCAGTGAAAGTGCAGTAGAAACGAGGAGGCGGCAGAAGCTGTGGGAGAAAGGAATAATTACGGTTTATGACAAGAAGTGTCGTAATGGGAAGAATTCCTGGCAGCTGTAACGCTTCTTATGTGTCCTTGGTTATCCCATTTAGTTCCGTACCGTTGTAAATCGCTGCAGCGCTTAGAAACTTGGCCTTACTCGTCGCGCATTTAATTTTTATGGAAGAAAAACATTCTTCCATTCTTTTCTGAAACCCATCTGTGAATATCAGAGAATTATTATTTCCTTAGACATAGAGTTTCTTTAACGGAAATGGGGATGCCATAAATTCCGCCGTTCTGTCCGTTTTCCTATTTTTCATATACAATATATTGTTGTAAATCTTTTGTTAAAATTTTAACAATTGATGATTGAGAAGTGTTATTACAAACTTAATAACGAAATAGAAAATATTTTTTATCTCCATGAGATTGGGAAATACTGAAAAATATTGTCTTTTTCTCTTTCGTCGGATTTGTAATGCCCCTTATTCTTTATTATTACCAAATGTTTTTGAAACTCTAAAGCCCTAAACACAATGCGAGTCAATAGTAATAGTGATGATAGAAACAGAGAAATCCATAGTGATAGAAACATTTGGGAATGCACATAAAAAACACGGAATAAGGCAATAATAATAAATTTCCGACGAGTTGGACTTTCGTGTCTTATAGTCTATCAATCTGCGTTCAGATTTTTTATTTTGTTTATAATCGTACGTTATAATCTTGAAGCCGCTGGAAGAGTATACTACAATCTACGCAATTAGATTGGTTGGCCTTTTATTTCTTTTGCGGCATTGTGCAATAGGAGACGATTATATAATATATCACTTATTTCTATGTTATTTCGCTATTCTTGTCGCTGTTGCCTCGCGTTGTGTCTAGGGTTTGAAATCTGTATTTTCACTTTTATACAGCCCTATGTTTAATATTTCCATTCAAGAAAAATTAATTCGCTACATCTATTTTTAAAAATAATTAAATTCCTATTTGTATAAGAAGCTGAAATATTCCATTGTTCGAGAATCCAATCTTGGAAATACCGATACCACGATAGTGATATTGCACGTGGGTTGTTTCATGGAAATACAAGAAGTGGAGTCCTTTAACTTATAGGAAAATTGAGTGGATTTTATATATTACATTTGACATACTTGTATGCAAGTATTAAAAAATTTATTTAGATACAGATGACAATAATTTTGTTGAATCATTAAAATAATTATGTAAGAAATTGAAGCATAATGAACAATGCTACAAAAAAATATTTTATATTGTATATTTTTGATATTTTAGTAATCAATTTGAGCGTTTTACATAATTATTTTGATTGTCCAACAAAATTATTTTTAAATTTGTAGCTTTAGCTTCTTTTAGATACTTCAGCAAAATCATTCTTTCTGTGTGGAACTTTAATATTGATAGAGTCAACTACATCCTACCACTAGCCAGTGGCTTTTAACTGACAAACTCGGAACGCGGTTGTTAATCGCGTAGGTTTACAATGAGATTATCGTACTGCGCTTCTTGTTTATGCGCTTTTTTTATCGCGAATGTTAAGACAAACAAGTAGCCTCGTGCTTGGCGTTTTATCGGGATTTGCAAGAACGGCGCCGGTTAAATTCGATCAATGCTTGCCGGGAAATGTAATTCGTGCGAATGAAAGTAGGGATTAATTCATGTTAATCCGAGAATATAAAGTTTTTTTTTTAAGATCTTGCAATATTTGTATTATAAAATCTTCGACTAAATCTTTTTTTCGTGTTCTGTGGATAATTCTTTACACTCTAAAAAATATGGATATGAATTTAACATCCATGATGCAATATTTATATAATTCTTCATTGATGTTGACCAATTCCAACATGATATGAATTATTTAAGGCTTATAATAGCAATCTTTCTTTTTTGATTTATCTAATTATCTAGTGCCAAGTATGCCACTGGATTATTAATGACCATTCAGATTTAGAAAGAAAGATACAAAGATTTTAAAGATAATCTTTTTTTAACGTGAATTAATTCCTATTTTTATTCGCACGAATACGCTATGATGTTAAATCTATCTATATTTTTCAGAGTATGAGAAACATTAAACACTATTTTAATTTAGATTTAATGAAGTCATGTTATATTGCTATTTTAATTGTTTGTCACAAATTTTCATTATGAGATCATATATCTTAAAATTCTTAATTTTAAGATTAAGAATAGATGAAGAGAGAGACGAAGTAATTATCTCATTTTTTCAGGATTTATCTTAAAATTAACCTCGCGATTTTTTTTAGAATTTTTTCTACTCTAATTTTGTTATCGATAATAATTGAAAAATAAGAATTAATTCCACACTCTGTTTATCATCTTGCCTTAATAGTTGGAAGATCCAGTAAGAGCCAGATCATAGACGATGTGAAAATATTGGGAGTACAAATTAGTTCGGTCCGTTTTTTTGTGCATTTATTTCAAAATAAAATGAATGAAATCAGATCCATTAAAGTATTGTCCATCGCTGCCTATTACTTTTTCCCATCTCTCAGGCAATTATCGAATTCCATCTCGAAAAAATGACTCGTCTTTGGAAGCGATCCAATTTTCGATTTCTGCGAAAAAAATGAACTGGTGACTTGCTGCATCCTTCGGAACAACCAGTAATCAGAAGGAGCAATGTCCGGAGAATATGGCGGATGCGGTAAAACATCCCATTTGAGCGTTTCCAAATATTTTTTTACGACTTTAGCGACATGAGGTCGAGCGTTATTATGAAGAAGAATAACTTTATCATGTCTTTGCTCATATTCTGGCCGTTTTTCTCGCAATGCACAGCTCAAACGAATCAATTGCGATATCGATCGCCCGTAATGGAATCGCCAAGTTTCAGCAGTTCATAGTAAACAAGACTCTTTTGGTCCTACCAGATACAGAGTATGATCTTCGAACCAGGAATGTTCGGCCGTGGTGTCGATGGTAACGATTGACCGGATTTAGCGTAATATTTTTTCTTCTTGGGGTTGTCGTAGAATGTCCACTTCTCATCTCCAGTCACATCCGATGCAAAAAACCTTTTCTCAAGTGAAAAATCGCCTTTCAACGTCTCTCGGTTTCAGTTCAGGCACCAATTTCCTTGTTTTTGAATCATTCCCATGGCTCTTAATCGTACAGAAACGGCTTATTGAGTTACCCCCAATGATTCTGCAAGCTCCTCTTGCGTTTGACTCTGATCTTCTTCGAGTAAGCCTGCCTCTAATTCTTTGTCTTCGAATTTTTTTGACTGTCCAGAGTGAGCTTGTCTTCAACGCTTAAATCTCCATCCTTGAAACGTCGAACCATTCCCTACATGATTTATCAGTTGAAGCAGTGTCACCATAAACTTCGACAAGCATTCGATGGGTTTCAGCCGCACTTTTCTTCCAATTAAAGCAGAAAATCAAAACCTCCCGCAAATGCTGCTTGGTTAATACAAAATTCGACATTTCAAGTAAAATCAGTAAAAATCAAGGTTTTTGTATGAAACTCAAAGCGATATAAACTGAATATTATTAGCAAATGTTTAACTTCTCTGAAACCGCCAAAATCAGCTATCAATATGAACCATTCACAACAGCTGGAGCAATCTTTAGGGAAATGGACCGAACTAATTTGTACTCCCAATATTAATATTAATATGATTGTTTCTGTAATGATCAAATATTTCCGATCCGTTTTGCATTCTTGTCAATGGCAAGCTAAATGAAAGGAACATTAGTGAGAATCATATTTTTCACGTTTATCGATTAATATATATATATATATATATATATATATATATATATATATATATATATATATATATATAAATATATCTTTT
>Ga0157364_1008918_pt1 | contig 10396 bp, 3 predicted proteins | sample AttsexASBM2_FD_111476 | JGI IMG/M metagenome (GOLD analysis project Ga0157364, IMG submission 111476) | Fungus gardens microbial communities from leaf cutter ant in Ribeirão Preto, State of São Paulo, Brazil - Atta sexdens ASBM2 | ecosystem: Host-associated > Fungi > Mycelium > Unclassified ... | reverse complement strand
TTACGAATGTGAAATTTTCGCAATTATTTCATAATCTTGTAATATATTTTCGTACTCTCAGCAAAACTTGTTTTCAATATGATATTTGAAAGATTTAAAAAATTTATTTTATGAATTTAACAGAAAATCGAAGTTGGCCAACTTATATTATATTAATAAAAATCACAAAATATAAAAGTGTTTGTGTAATTTATAATAAGCATATTGTATCGATCAAATAATAAATAATGTATTTATAGACACTAAAAAGTAAAATTATATTCATAAAAGATCTAAAAGATCTTTCAGTTTCGTAAAAAGTTAGAAACTTGAAATAAATATAGGTCATACACGGTTACTAAACTATTTTCTCTCTCCGATATATATACATATAATATATATTTTTACAAATTCCTCTTCATTCTTTTTTCAGCTAAAAAATACATAAGAGATAAGAAAAGAATAAATACACAAAAATCGAATAACAGAACAAAATAGAAGAACATAAAGACGCAAGTTTATCATGTAGCATTAGTATGTGATAACACAAAGATACTATAAGTGTCGGAAATAATCTCTGGAAAAAAACTGAAATCTTGGTGGGAGTTCGCGAAGCAACCGTTCGAATCTGGCGTAAGATAATGAGTCTCATTTCTGTCGCCAGTGTCTATCGAATGTGTGACAGGAGATATCCACTTTTTAACCGGATCCAACACCAAAACAATCACGTGCGATTTGCTTATCGCGACTACACGCGGCAAACTTCCACCCGCCGTCGTAGAGCGTCGTATTTACGGCGGCGCCGGCTGTCGTAACCGCGACATTTGTATATTCGTATGTCCCCTCCACGACACGGAACGACAACCGATAAAGATCATATGACTCACGGCATAATAGGTTGTACGAGACGTGATACCTATCGGCTTTTAATTACAACGGGTTCTTATCGGCGCGTCGGATTAAGAGACGCGGCATCGCGACGCTGTGTCGCGTTGTTTGACTAATGACTAGAATTAAAAGCTCGCTCGAATTACCATCGAGTCGACGATTCGTCGGGTCATTGACGTCAATCTCTATTGTCATATATATCCCTCTTCTCTCCCTCTCTCTCATATCTCTTTCTCTTCTCTCGCACAGATGATTTCTCTCGATGCGGTTGATAAAGTGAACAAAAAAACGACACGGTACCGAATCTCCAATGTGCTCGCTGAATATTTATGGCAATATGAATTCGTTAACATAAATGATATCAGCACACCTGTGAGCGTGCACGTCGAAGATAAGCCAGTCTTTGCTTTTCGTCACGTTGCTGGGTATCGTTTCGATTGTCTTTTTACGCTTTCACGTTGGTGATGCATATTTGAATGTCGTCCAGGGAAAATTCGCGAAATGTAGCATTGTCATAATAAATCAAGCATATAAGCTTCTTCATCTATTAAAACTGATTTCCTCGCTAATTCCGTATAATCATATATTTATGGAGAAATTTTTATTGTACATTTACATGAAATTTTTATTGTACTTTATTGTTTCCATTTTTTCAACGAGCTCCGCCATAAATTCACTTTGTGACGACATGGACATGGCTTCTCCCGAGTGACTATGTTACTTCGAAATACGTAAAGAATGCATAGTTACTTCGAACAGTGCTAACGGTGGATCCGAAAGATACGATATAAAGAGAAAGAAAGAGGTTTTCGCAAGAGATGAGAGATCAAGACGTGCCAGTGGCAACGACCTCCCAATAGGTCGCGGCCTTGACATCCTTATGAAGAAATCTCTTGATGCGACACACGAACGAACTCGCTGATGATCTTCCTAGAGAATACGCATGTTGTACCACCGATACGTAATCTGCGGACTCATTCGCGAGTTCAATGAACCCGCGTCGCGTTGCACTTGGGGATGCACAACCGCTGAAACCGAAGACATCCTCGTCATCTTACACCCAGCGAAGCTTTAGAAGTGCGCGTGTCGTTGTTAATGCCAGTTGTTAATGCGATCGGTGATTGTTACAATGATATGACATCGACACGATCTATTGTGATATATGAACGTTGAACATTTATGAAATAGTATCTCTTAAAAAAAGTAATACAAGTAAAAAGTTCAAATAAAATTGTTCAGGAGAGAAATTGTTCAGGAAAGAACATTGCATATTTTAAAATTAATTATATATTGTGGCAGTATTAAACATAAGTTAGGGTTTATCACTTCAAATAATTTGAAATTTACTGAAGAAAAAAATGTTAGATTAAAATTAGTTTTGTTATGATGTTATCTTATTCATAAAAATTGTCACTAATTTTAATTTACTTTTCTTTATAAAGTATATTTGATCTCAACTTGTGTGTATCATTTTCGTTGATTGTATTTATTTACACACAATAGAATGGACGTACAATCTTCTAGAGTTTTTCGTAAAAGTAAATCGAAATGCATAAGGCAGTTGTGTTGAATGACGTTTCTCTTGCATTTCGTTAACCTTTATGCAACTTTTTTACTGGGACAACTCAAAAGTAAAGATAAACGAACTGCCGAAAGAGATCTAAGCTCACAAGAGAAGAACAAAAATACAATTGGTCGAGAGAGAATTCTACTGAATATTTTTAAATAACTCTCATATTACGATCTTATAAATGGTATTTCATATTTACAACGGAAATTAAATCAAACGAGATGTATATGAATGAGCTCAAAAACATGAAATAGTGCTAACAATAAACTTGGAAAATGTTTCAAAATTATTATCAATATGGAAATGACAAATCTCTAATTTAATCATTTCATCGATGAAAATCATATGAATAATGAAACTAAGAATTATTTTTCAGAAACGTAAACATATATATGTATTTATGTAGTTATTATTCTTATTACGATAACTTATAATGAAGCGATTTAATTCCGGTTTTTCATGTGTCTCGCGTTATATCATGCAAATTTCACATTGAACAATTCAATATATGTTCTTACAAATCTACTACTAAACGCAAAGAATTTTTCTTCAGCGTTAAATATAGTGGCGAAAAATTAAATCGATCGGCCGTGAAATGAAATACAGCGCGATCTAAAATAATCCGCAGCACGAGCGTATAATTTTTATATATTCGTATTTGTATTATAGCTGCGGGATTTAGAATTGTATAGATTTTCATTATGTATCTTGGGAGAGCGTACTACCGCTTTTATCGTTTCACTCTGGGTTCCGTTAGATCGATTTATGGCGCATAATGTTCGCTCGGCAGCACATATCAAGTTTCTTATAATACGATCGACATCTTACTGATTTACGAAGCAGAACGAGATACGCGCGCACAAGTCGATGCAATAATTGTAATAATAAATATTCCTGATACAAGAATATATAGTAATTATCGCTCAAAATGCTTGAAATGTAACGTAGCATTACTCTATCATTTAAACCTAAAAATAATCGATATTACTTTTTATAAATTGATCGAAAAAGATATGATAATCTGTTAATTATCTATAATTTCCATAATGAATAGATGTATTTATTTTTATTCTATACAATCTATCTAAACAACTAAAAACCAAAAAAAAGAGACATAAACGTTTATACGTTTCAACTTTTTCGAAAAATCATGATTAACAAAAACCGCATCTCATAATTTTTATGACAAATAAATCATCGAAATTCTGTTTATTAAATATCAAAGTAAATACGTTTCTAAAATTCTCACAAAGAATTTTTCGATAGAACAGTCCTACTTAGCGACGTTCAACGCGAAAGGCGTCATCGGACGACTCGAAAATCTGTTAATCTTACGTTAAGTTGTTGTCGTTATTACCTGAAATCATACGAAACAAGTATGAAATTAATACAGCTGTCCGAACCTGTCTTGGAGCAGATCGTACACGTGTGCACATATGTGTAGAAATATACGTTATACGATCCAGGTAACGCACATAAGAGATACTTATTTACGGGTGCAATAAACCGGCCTCTCGGAGAGAGATCGGCCCCGGCGGTTTAGATAAACATCAAGCGCGAGCCTATTCCGAACATAAATCGACGACAGAACGGTCACGCGTTCGACACAAATTATCCTGTTCGCAGTGCACGTGTGATAGCCTGCCAATGCGCGGAAGGAGACGAGGTAATGCTCAGTTTTCCAATCCTGAGGCGAATTTGCACGCTTCTTACCGGTCGTACCGGATTAAGGTTATTGTATCCGTATGTGTGTGAGAGAGAGAGAGAGAGAGGGGGAGGGGGAGGAGGAGAAAGAGAGAAAAGAAGAGAATTTATATTATTTTTATATTATTATTATTATTATTATTATTATTCATTAAGATATGAGTACGTGTTTGATTGACTGTAAAGAGAAACATATGAAAATTTTTGTTCCTTTATAAATCAATCTTTATAAAACGCATTACACGCATTATGTGCGCGGACACTGTCAGTGTGAACGTATAACGATAAAAATGATATAAAACTATATTTCTTTACTCTTATAATAAATATTAAAAGATGAATTGTCTCGAAGTTTGCACGTTAGTTTCATCGAATGATAATTATTAAACAAAAAAAGGAAATGTACTTTAATTCAGAATAAAATTGGATATCAAGTCCATGATCTTCTGACACGAAAACATTTTGCGGGATGGGATCAGTAATCTTAATCTGACATAATTGTCAGAAGTGAGGCGTGTGAATTCACGTTTGTACGATACGCGGATCTGACGGTAGTGATAATATCAATAGCCCGCGGAGTAACTCAACCGAGCGGAAAACCGGTCGTCCGTAATAATTCGAAGTTCGACGATCGAAGCGAATATAGGTTTAACCCTCGATTCGGATGTAAGGAACACGCCCGACAAACGTTGTTATCGATATCTCTATCATTGCCTGATTACAAGTAACAATGATGAAAGATGAAATCAAATTTATATATCGTTCCCGCTTTCGTTCGATTATTAGATTTTGAACGAACGGAAATTAGAGTTTCGAGGTTTATGTGAGGATTGATCAATTGTGTAGTACATTAATCATACATGTGTATTATATAGCTTACATGGTTTACAATTAACGATTATGATCGAAAATTTTGTAGATCTGTTGTACACAGACATTGACGGACATGTTATTAATAAATTAGATTAGTTAAAAATAATGGAATGTAAAATATTGATTTTTCTTTAAATATTTTATTGATTTCGACAAAGATAATTTTAATTAATATTTTATGTTTCTAATATATCCAGTTTTGATCAAAACAATTTCTTCATCTAGCACAAATGGATATTTATATTAAAAATGTATATAATTAATGAATAATTTATACAGCACATTTAAAATTCTTAAATATTGAAATTATAATACGTAATCACATTAAGATTCACATATTATGGTATCGAATGAGTCGTTAAAAATTCAAAAAGATTTATAAAATTGTATTTATAAATCATTTAACGACGTAGTTATAATTCGGGAAGTTTTAAAATACAAAATATGCTTCTTCTAAAAGACATCATTAATAAGAAATATTGTCAAAAACTCATTACTCCTATTTTTCTATTCTACCTCAAAATTCCGTTTAATATATATAAACGTTATATATTTTATAATTAACAATTTATTCAAAAACGTAGCAAATTAGCTGCTCGTAGTTTTTGCACTTTTATCATATTTTGAAGACGACTACGCTTAAGTTCATGTCATATTACGCATTGAAAAGGAAGGATTATAAATTGAAAATTCAACCAACTAGGATAATATGAATTAAAGTTAAAATTATCTGACTGATCGATAAGTCTTCAATTAGTGTGCCACGGGTTTTAAGCGAGACTCAATCTTGATTGCGAATTCTCCGTTTTTCCCTCCGCAGAATCTTGCGTTTCTCACGAGTTTGGCGAATACAGAGGTACAGTCCGTGCGTTAGCGATACGTGATACGAGAATCGTGTTACACCATATAACACATAGCAATTCGCTAACGATCGTGGCTGAATGAATGTTCGACCGTGCGGCTAAATCACGATGTGCCGCCGCGTAAGATTCGCGCGCGAGTCTTTATCGCGCGAAGACGTGCGCAAATCCTCCTCTCGTCGTCGCCGGTGCCGCAGGCTGATGTGGTGTGCACGCTGTCTCGATTTACGCGCAAGCAAACATACCCGCGATAATTGCCTCGGCGCAAAAGCGGCGACGAACGTGCGTGACCGACCGGTTGCGAATCGACTGTTTTATCGTAAGACTCTCGCCGCTGCTTTATTTACGACGATAAAAAGTACGTTCTCCTTCGGCACATCCAGGCATCTTCTGCCTCTTTCGTTGCGCTATGCCCAAATAAAGTGCCGACTAAAATTAGATTCGATGAAGATAATTGTGGTGGATAGTAGATAAACGTAATATCTTTTCCATCCACATATCATCATACAAGCAACAAATAAGGACTTAATTCGTTTAGAAGTTCAATCATTTATAGTAATTTCAAGAAATTCAATAGCAGTATTATTACATTGCTTGTTAAAATTTAATTTGTGATATCATACGTACTCCAGCTTCAGTTTAGAATTATGTTTTGAGACAATAATTAATAATTAATAATCGGCACGCAATTTGCTTGGAAATTGTAAGATTCACCCAAAAACATCGGCTGCGTTCAGCAGAGAAAGCAGCTTTGCTTTGTTTTCCTGCTTTTTACTGGATCTAAGTATATATAAACCAATCATGTGAAAGAATTTTACAACAGTTGCAAAGCTGCTGTTTTTACTGAACGCAACTATTATTAAGTTTTAAGACTATTATTAAATTCCCGTTTTAACTGAATGTGACCTTCTTCGCTAATTTGTGTTAATTCGTTTAATAAGCATAAATAAATGTTCAGAATAATAATCAGTTCATATATCATTAAGAAATATCGTGTATTCGATATTTCTTACTATTTTTTTGATGGAAAGATAATTTTTGCTGGAATGGATGAGTTTCGACAAGAGAACTGATTATTTCCCGTAAGATCCCGTAAGATCGTTCATCGCCGGTTTTCGCGTCGATCTGCAATGGCAAGCGCAACGCAGTGCCGTTGCGATTTGGAACGATGCGCGCGCGGCCGGTTACGACTCAACCGCACCGCACGAATACCAAGGACGTGCGTTAACCGCAGCACTGCCCCACATTTTAACCGGCCGATGCACATCCGACCCTCTCTCGCAACGTTTAACGAACCGTCCGAAGGAGCGCACAGAGCCACAGAGGCGCGCAGCTTCAATCGCGACCCGTTGCTCATCGTTCACGCATCACCCCGGGGCTCCCCAAGGGTCGGTTGCATTGCACTTTTTCGAGATTAAAGCCGAACTCGAAATTCACGAGCACACGCGTAAACTTTAAAGGTGCACCGACGAAAATCCGTTTTCATTTCTCACTCCGGAAATCGTTCCCTGATGCACAATATTTGATTATGAAATGAGCATAACGGGACGATTTAACTTTCTAAGCTTGAATGAAGTTTTCACGTATCTAAAAAAGTTTAAAGAACGATATGAGAACGAGAGAATATATGGGATATCCGTAGAGCTGAATATGTATTTGAAATATTTTTATTTAAAGCACCATTATTTGCAATGCAACTATATTTTTTATATTTCAGCGGAGTGCATGAAAATATTTTGTATTTAAAATCGAAAGATTGGAAGTTTTTTGTAGTTTATAATTCAAATAATATAAAATTGATTGTCAATCTTAGTATTTGAAATATATGCCCAACCTTGGATGTCCAATCGTTTAATCAATGAATTTAAAAAGAAGAAGAGTGACAAAGATAATCATTTCCTTTTATATTTTAAAAGTGACATGTCTAAAAAAATGTAATTTTCAAGTTATTTGAATGAGTTATTAAACTCCTATCAATCGTCTCAAACTAATTTAATTTGTAAAAATCTTCAAAATGGTCAAAAAAAAAGTAGTTAAAAACCTATTAAAATCACAAAATCATTCAAAATGAGTTTTAAACAAAAATTATGAAACAAAAATGATAAAAATGATATTTGATAATATTGAGAATATTCTTTTTGCCGATTTGATTAATCATTAATTTTCTGTCAAGTTGAAAAAGTTTCTCTTTTCAGAGAAATTTAATTTTTTGCTTTGTGTCACTTTTTTGAAGTAAGGAAATAATATATTAAATCCGGAAAATTAAAAAAAATTTCAATGAAAAGATCTCATTTCTAAGGAATTATCAAGAAATTATCGTAGTCTTTTCGCAACATTTATTCATTGGCATACAAATGATCGTATCGTTCTCATAAGATTAAACAATCGTATTCTCATAAGATTAAACAAACAGACGTTAAAAGCAAGAATAATTATAATAATGATTTCGTAGATTATTTCTTGTCAAGATATCGGACAAAAATAAAGGGAAATCATGACGATGACAGCGCACTTCAGAATGTTTTATGATGCATGTCTAGCTTTTATGGCCGTCGTGTTCGTGTGCTGTACGGTAACAGAAATACAGCTTGGCAAATCCTGCATCCGTTTAAGGGCGCCGTAAATAATTTCCATCGTCTGAATTCACTATGATTTATGGATAATTCGGTTCTCTCACGTTGGTACGCCGGTATATGCCTGATTCGCTCCATCGCGAACGTAGAAGGCCCAGAGAGATTGATATTTATCGTTAATCCAAAGTATCGTCAGTACTCTGTCTTCGCAATTCAAGGTTTTCATCTCATGTCAATGCTACAACGATCTTTGTGAAGTTAACGCCCTATTTTCAAAATTTAGAAAAAAATAAGCAGAGTTCTGGTTGTCTTATGAAAAGTTCTAACGATAATTCTTAATAATCGATGAGCTGAAATCAATAACTAAAAAGTTCTAGAACTTTGAAATTTCAACTTTCGAATTTTGCTGAGTTCACATAGGAAAAAATGTTTTTCGCAAATCCGATGTTTTGGCACGAGTTTCAAGTAACTTTCCTCCCGGAAAGTTCTAACAATTCTTAATAATAGATCAACGGAGAATTTGATGTTTTTTATGTATTAACTTGTTGCTCTAATCCCTATTTTACTGCTCTGACAATTTATCTAGAAATCGATTTATTTTAACTTTTTAAAAAGTTAGAATTCCCATAGAAAGAAATACTTTTAATGAAAAACAGTTATATTTTGTGCTAACAGTTTTGTGTTAACAGTTATAATTTTGTGCTAATTACATGCTTTTAATATTCACTACAACTTTTTCAATTATAAGAGATAAAATTAAAACGATTTTTAATAAACGATTTTTTGATAAACGATTAGAGCAATCGGGATCAAAAATCGAGATTAAAGCAAGTTAGCACATAAAGAGCACTAAATCCTCTGTACATTGAGATTCTATTAAAATTTGCTTGCTACCTTAATGGACGTCTATGTCTCTAAGATAACGTACTAATGTAAACATAAATATATAATGTCAAATTTAATCATTGTTTTAGTATAAAGTAATGATATATTGAGTGGGATTGAGTGGGACAGTGGCGATTTAAATTAGATCAAATTTGGCACTATAGAATTAACAATGTAGTTTTATTTATTTTTTATCTTTTTCCCGGTTCTAAGAATTAAAAAAGAATAAAGAATAAATTAACTGAGATTAAAATTAATCTACATTGACAGAATAATAAATAGATATCAAAAAATTTATTAGCAAGGTAAACGTTCTTGCTCATAGAAAAAAACGAATAACATCTTTGTCGTTATCGCGAGAAAATAGTATTCCCGTTTAAAGCGTTTCATCAGTTATCTAAAATAGGTACCAAAACGACCAAACTCGTATCGGTATGCTTTAGAAATTGTATTCGACAGAAACAGATAATGCGCCGGGTTAAGACATGCTGTTATCTGTTCTACCACAAGTACATCGCCTTTTCGTGAAGGTTGATACAGGCCGATAAAGACGCGGGAGAAACTCCACAGCGAGTGTGTGAGCAACTTTCTAGAAACGCATGGTGCGAGCAAACGACGAAAACGTTTCACGATCGTTAAATACCGTATAGCGCGAGAATGCGGTATAAATTTAACTAAAATTACTTGCAAAACTATTAATTTGGAATTCATTACGTAATATCCAATTACGACAATCCAATCGATATGACGTTAGGTACTTCGAATAATTCCTGAACGGAGATTAGATTCTATCTGAGAAATATTAACCATTATAAAAAAATATCGCTTATCATTAACGCATTCCGTGCTCCATGGATCGCCGATGAATTTTCCGTTTGATATTTTGGTTATAAAAAGAAATATAATTGTATAGGTAAAATAATTTCTGATATTACGCGTAGTTATAATGTATTGTGTAATATCGTATACACGGGGACATAAATGCCCAGCCATTCGAAGTTGCATGCGTATCGGAGAAGGCATGAGAAAAAAACGAGAAAACACGAAGAGAAACAACTTTAGAT
>Ga0157364_1008917_pt1 | contig 10396 bp, 5 predicted proteins | sample AttsexASBM2_FD_111476 | JGI IMG/M metagenome (GOLD analysis project Ga0157364, IMG submission 111476) | Fungus gardens microbial communities from leaf cutter ant in Ribeirão Preto, State of São Paulo, Brazil - Atta sexdens ASBM2 | ecosystem: Host-associated > Fungi > Mycelium > Unclassified ... | reverse complement strand
TTTTTTTAGCAAAAAACTAGACATGATTACGAAAGAAAAAATGTATGTTGTTGTATGAAATTGCTGATGATGTGCACTGGTTAATGTTGACAGATGTTAAACACATAAAAAAAAGTGTGTTGTATGCCCAGAGTAGCTTTGTACGCTCACTAATGCCACCTATGAGCAATTAGCGGATTTAAGCTTATACACCTGGTATATTAGTGTGGGAAAAAGTTCGTGGCGTTTTTCCCATTAGATGGCATTAAAAAAACGCCACGAACTTTTTCCCACACCTAATATTAATTTATTGTTGGCAAAAAATGAATATAGTAAATGTTAAGAAGACTCCGGTCCACTCAAATTTTGATAAAAATACAAATATATACAATCGATGCGTTTTCGAAAATGAAGAATCTACAAGAAAAAAGTGTTGCTCTGCCCCACGAGATATTTTAAGTTACAGGTTTTTTTTTTTTAATTAAGGAGTGTCCCTCGGGTGAGGGAAAGAGAAATGGCGCCTTCAATCCTAACCTATGGGCTATATGGCGCAAAACTAAATCTAATTCAAAATAGAACAAAGAAAAAAGAAAAAGTATGACGAACATATATCTATGGAGCAACAATTTTAAATAACTCTTCCAGTTCTCTTTCCAGTAAATAAGAATAGATTGAAATGGATTCAGATTTTCAGAAATATTGATTCATGAATGTTAAAATAAATGCTTTTCAATTCTGAATACATTTTTATTCATTTATAGGAACTGCATGGAGCAGTATCTCTATGCCTTTCAATCTAAAAATAATCCAGATAACATTTATGTTGCATAAGATATCTAAAAGACGTATTTTAGATATCTTATGCAACATAAATGTTATCTGAAAATATTAGCTTTTTCTGTGCACATAAACACAATTGTGAATACTATTTAATTCAAAATTTTGAATAGGAAATGCAATTTTTCAATTCAATTGCATCCAATTCTATTTAATTGAATTGAATTCAATTGAATCCAATTAAATCCAAAAAAAAGTATTCGCTATTTAAAATATGCATTCGGATAGAAAAAAATTTCACTCCATTTTAATCCATTCTCGCTTGCTGGGTTGATAAAATTAAAAATAACTCTTAATATTGACCAATAACTCTTAATATTGACCTCTGCTTTAATGAGTTCAAAAACATCGACAGATGAAATACTCTTCTTAACCTTAATTCCTGATCTAACACAGCTCTTAAATCATCAGATCTACATTGCCAAATAACATGGTCCAAACTCTCTCTATCATATCCACACTCACATTATACACATAAATCTTCCTTGTTAGAGAAATCCCTAAGTTATAATAATTAGATCTAATCTCATTTACAAAAATAATAAAATACCGTTCCGCATTTAATTCACAAAACCTTCGTTTTATTCATATCATAATAATTATTAAAATAAAATTTTCCTTTATACATCGCCTCCTTTCTTATTGTATCTTGAATATATATTTTCATGTTTCTGACTTAAACACTCTTCTTAAATCCCCTATCGGTACATATAAATTCTTGTCTTCCTCTTCAGATGCAGTTTCCTTGACCAGTGAGTCAGCTACCTCTTTATCTTTAATGCCAACATGAGATGACATCCACTTCATCACATCATTTCAATAATCTTCATATCATATGTCCTCTTAAGTATATAATGCAAATTTATAATTTCCGTAATAACAGTTTTTATAAATGTTAAGCTGATTATTTCTAATAGCTTCTAAAATAGATTTATAATCAGAAAAAAACTATCAAATTGTTCAGAATCTTGATTCAAAACATAATTTAAAGCAACCTTAATAGCAAAAGCCTCTGCTGTATACGACGAACAAAATCCATTGAGACTAACTTTATATCCATAATCATTGTTCTAAAACGTTCTATCAACTCCTGTAGATCTTGCATTTCTATTATCCGACCGCAAAACTATTTTAATCGGAGATCATACCTTATCGGTATAACTATTGATAGAATCTATACTTACATTCCTATTAGTCTCACTACGCCTCTCAAGTGTCTCTCTATCAATTCCTCAACTCGGAATTGACGGCCACTTTTCAGGTCTTTCATATCTATTATACACAGGTCTATTATACACAGGTCTATCCACCATATCCTCGCGTCCTTCTAGAATTAATCTCACTTTATGGAAGGAAACATTATGATAAGTCATAATAATATTAAGATTTCTTCTTTTCAAACACAGAACAATGCTAAACGTAGAATGATAAGCTCCACCACAGTTACAACAGCAAGTCTCAGCCTCATATAGGCCATGGGCCTATATCTTCCACAATTAATACAATAAAGTTACTTTTACAAAATTATTTAATATGGCCACATTTAAAGCAATTAAAACATTGCTTCACAGACTGGAACTAAATGGTCTCACACGTAGCTTAACTCTCCTATCAAAAACACATAAATCTCGATACACATTATCCTCTTTCATTATTATTATAATATTATCAGTCTCTACTTAATCGATTTCTTAGAAGTTTCATACCATTTTCTTCTGTACATGCGTTCCAGTTTACTAACATTTTCTTTATCGTCAAGCCTGCCCTAACTCCATGAGCAATGAGGGTTAATCCGAGATCACATCTTACATCGCGCGTTGATCTACAGTCACAACCAATCCCTTTGGTATGCTTACAATCAAAAATTTATTTAAGCAACAATTAGCATCTCCACCATTTGCAAATTCCACAGCTGATAATAGTTCACCTTCACCACACTCACTGGAAAAATCTTTTTTTCCAACAAAATCATTCAAATCTTGACAGCATTTTTGCTTTCTTTGTAGAAATTAACTCTGGGGGGAGCCTAATAATCAGGTTAGCCTTTCCCACATGATTATCAAGATACCTGTCCTTCCTTAACTCCTGAGAATCATGCTCATAAGCAAACATCTCAACTTCCCATCATACAGTATATGTCTCCTTTTTCGATCGGCTGATATGATCGCTATCCTCTCTATCACATGATAAGGAAAAGCTCCCACTAATTCCTACTAGATAGCATTACTACAACCTCCATATCTCTGTGTTAAGAAAGTGAGATTGCGGAAGAGCGGGAGCACGTGTTTTTACTGATTGAGTATTAAAAAAATAGTTGCGAGTTATACTACTTTACTAGTGCTTATTCAGAGAATCCAAAATTACTCTGCAATTATTCGAGATATCGAACTCTTTCCCCCGTGTAAACGTTACAATGAGTACTCAAGATAAACCGACAAATGAAAATGAAATGGAGTGATCTTTTTCCATAAAAATAAAAGGAAAATAAGTCAACCAAATGCAGATAATGGTAACAAAAAATCCGTCAAATTCCTCTCTAGAAGAAAATCATTCAAGTATGGAACCAAAAGTTGATAAACCAATATATTCGACAAAACCCATGATTAATGAATATCAACTAGATAATAAAGGCCCATACACAGTATGAGTTCAACCTATTGTTTCAAATGAAACGGGTAATAATTGCAACCAAACTAAAAGGATAAGTCTCTTCAAAGTAGGAAGTTTTATATGCAAAAAATACACCAATATAATGTACATTTGTAGCAAAACCAAATCTAGAGTCGAGGTTGGATTCAAGAATTCTCTTGAAATAAACCAAATGCCGAAAGATATATTATTACCTGAGAAGGAACTGAAAGCTTTCGTTCCGAGTTTCGTAAGAAGAGGTTTAATCATGGGTATCGACGAGGACATCTCGGAAAAGGAAATTGCTGAAGTTGCCATAGAAGCTGAATATATAAAATATTGGGTGTTAGAAGACTCAACGAAAGAAATAGAAATCCCGATATCCAAGAAAATGATCCCAAATGGATACTCAACAGATCGGTAGTGATAACATTTTCTGGGCACAGCCTTCTTAGTGAAATTGAGATCCATAAGATCAAGGTCAAAGTGCCTTATATTTACCTTACCAATTGTGTGATTCAACTAAAAATTATGTATTTCGCGGGTTTCTTCCGTGTCCAGATCCATTCTTGGAATGTTTCGTGAACCTTGCAATTCACGAAATCAGAGCAAGGAGCAGCCTGATATTGAGCTGTTCCTCCGGGTCGGCCCTTTTATATATTACGCTACTTGTGGAGTCGTGGAGGAGAAGAAGAGAATTGTGAGTGGGGGGTGGGAGGAAGGGTGAGGGAAATCGGTCAGTCCTCATTAACCGGGAGAATAGTTCTCTATTTTATTTATGTTGTAGCCATTATCTCTATTTAGATTGTTAGGGTGTTTTTGTATTTTTATGGCTTCTTTATACTTTCTTGGAAAGTATGATGTAATGTTGGCTATTGTGATTGTTTTGTCAAACAGTATTTGTTATCAGTTTCGATGTTGTGTTCTGATAGTGCTTGTGACATGTTTTAACCTGACATCACGTTGGTTCTTTTATCCGTTGACCATTCTCCCAGTTTCTCCAATGTATACTTGCCTACAGAAACAAAGTATTTTGTACACTCCTGCGGAGTTGAGTGGAGGTCTTTGATCTTTAGGATTTCTTAAGAATTGTCCTATCTTTTTAGTTTAAAGATAATTCGGATATTGTGTTTGCTTAATATCCTGCCAATCCGATCTGTTGTTCCTTTGACATATGAGAGAATGGATAGGATCCTCTCGTCTGATTATATGTCAGAGACGCAGTTGTCTTGTTTGCATGTTTATTGATTGTTTTGATGTCTTTTTTGTTGTTCACTATAATTCACGGCGTCTGGTTATATCGCCTAATCGCATCGAAAAATCGATCAATCCACGAGACGTCGATCGCTAAACGACGCGTGCGCCACGCGTAATCGATTGGAAAGGATCAGAGCATCATGGCCGCTCTAACTGTCTAGTCGACTGCACGTGTCTCGTCTCGTGGAAAGGTATCGCCGCGCTATCGCTGAGATCCTTTCCGTATCCGCTGTAAAACACGCCTGTGCTCGAGGCATATTTAATAAAAGTTTGGAAAGCAGAGAAGATATCATTTTTTCGACTAAGTGTCCTCGAAGCATTAATACCGCGGGAAACGCTTAGATGGTGATCGCGTGGCCGCGCCATGAGATCATCGCGCGCGCAGCAAGATCGCCAACATTTGTCGTGTCCGTTTTTCTATAAGGCTGTTTTTAAGTGATTGAGTTCTGTCTGTAGACGTTCTTTGTCAGAGATGGTGAAAACTCTATGTACAAGTGAATTGATTGCAAACTGTTTTTGTGCTGGGTGGTGATGTGACTCAGCATGTATTTATGTGTTGGTTTCTGTATACTTGATGGCCTAAGGTATCGTCAGCTTTCTTAGAGACAAGAACATCTAGGAAGGGCAGTTTTCCGTTTTCCAATCCAGAGTGAAAATTGTGAAGACTTCATTGACCCAAGAGAATATTTACCGTCTTCTAACGGATTGGCACTAAAAAGGAATTCATCAAAACCTCAAATGTCCACGGAACACAACGAGAACAGAGAACTCACTTGCCCTAGGATAAGAAACTTGGAATGCGGGAAGCTCAGTCAACTAATCATCGTCAGGCTTTCATGGATATTTCCAATCTAAATAACTCTTCAACAATAAGAAGTGAAATAAATAATATTTCAGGTAGTTTTCACCCACGTAATAAAACCGATTAAAACACCAAAAGTCAACTAAGAACACTTCCAAACTACATAATAACGTAATCGAAAATAAGTCTAACATTAGGTAAAATTATTTTAGGTTTAAGTAAACATTAGGTATGAATAAGTCTATCAATTTTAGAATCCTTCAATGGAATTGCAGAGGCGCTAGGAAAAAGATATACAAATTTTGCCATTGAGATGTCATTATATTAATCGGATGTCATTATATTATAACTTTCTTAAAACTCGAACATCCTAGTTTCCATTAACGGTTTTGAAACTGTTCGTTTTAATAGATTGATTAATATTGGAGACAGAATCGCTTTCTTAATCAAGAAAAACTTGATTTTTGACATCATTTACTTGGATTTTAACTTATGGTAAAGCTCTAGAAGTTGGCTCAATATTTCTGCCTCTAAAGATAATATTTCCATTATAGCTTGCTACAAAGCCTCTTTAAAAAATAATATCATTCCGATAATCCTTTTTGGAATCTGTAATCAGGAAAGGTGAAAAATTTTTAATTGGAGGTAACTTAAATGCTCATCATTTTGCTTGCGGCGACAACCATAATTGTTCAAATGATAACATAATTTATAATTTTATAGACACCGATAAAGTTATTTTCTTGAACAATAGAAATTTTCATGTATCAGGTCCAACATTCGAATTCGTGCATTGACCTTACTTTTGCATCTTCATTCATTACTCTGGACTGCGAATGGAGCGTCGAAACGGATAATTGGCGATCATTATCCCGTATCTATCTATGTGGACGTAGTGAACTCTATTTCAAGAAACCGTCATAAATACAACACCAAGTTAATAAACTGGGAAAAATTTCACAAGTTCTAGAATAGATCAAATAACTTCAACTCTTTGGAATTTCTTAATTCGGTTGTTTGTAATAGATATGCCGTTATTAGATTAATAAACGATCATAAAATTCTCCTGTCCAATCAGAAAAAAATCTTCTATTTGTAATCAGAAACTCAATAAATAAGAGGAAATTTCTTGCTATTTAGTGGAACAAGACGTGCGAGAAAGCTGTCAGAATCACGAAAGCTAAGTGATTATCTATTCAATACAATTTCATTAGAGAGAATTTTCTCGAATATAAAAAATTAGAAGCACAGACAAGAGTTTTTTTTAAAGACGAAAAAAAAGAAAGCCTTTTCATTATTTTGCGAAACTCTCAATAAAAACAGTAGATGTAGCTGTCTTTAATAAAATCAAATGCTTTAATAATAAATTCTCCAAATTAGTTCTTATGATGCTAACCAGGCTAGAATCCATGAAGGATTTCATCGATGAGATTTGTTCCCTCGTACTATATGTAATACATTAACATTTAGAAATCAGTCTCAGAATGATCACTTTTTTGATTTACTATTCGTTCTAGTAACTTTAGTCGTTTAGAACTTATTAATACTCTAAACAATGTAAATAAAAAATCAATTCCTGGCTCCGATAAAATTAACTTTCTTATCATTAGTGAACTCCCAGAATTTGTGAAAAGGTCCCTCCTAGATGTATACAATAACACTATTTTCAAGGGAGTTTTTTCTGAGGAGTGGAGGAACTACCTCTGTTTTTTCATTCCAAAGGCAAACAATGATAAAGATCTATTTGTATGTCGTTTTATTTTCTTAAACTTCTCGAAAAAATGATTAACGAAAGACTTTGTTGGTGGAATTCAGTATAACAAACTATTAATAACTTGCAATTCGGATTCAGAATGAATAAATCTTATATCACCTTGCTTTACTTGTATCTGAAACTGAAATTCAATTCTATAAAAAGTTACTTAGCCGCAGTATTTTTAGATATCAAGGGCGCTTATGATAATGTGAATTCGGGTACCTCAATAAATGAATTTATAGAAATTAATTTATAAAAAATTTAATTCTTTTTATTTATAACTTGATCTCAGTTAGACATATCCAATTCATAAATTATCCGGGCTTATCCGATCTACTTTCAAAGGATTACCTCAAAGTAGTATTTTAAGCCCCATCTATTCTCAATCTATATTAACAAGATGAACAACCTAATTTCGCCTGGTTAAAATTCTATTTGCTGATGATATAGCGCTGTTTGCAACAAACTCTCAACTAGAGTTGAATCTCAAGTCATTGGAACAACAAATAAAAATTTTATCTGTAGCCTTGGCTAATAGGAAATTATTCGAGATAATAAGTCCATATGCGAATCTTTTTTATAAAACATCAATTCCTAAATGTTATCAAATGAATTTTAAAAATCTTTACAATACATGTAACATTGATCTCAATAGCGGAATTAAAATCAAAGACGCTTCCAATTTAAAATTTTACATCTATTTTGGGACAAAACAAATGAACGCACTATTTATATTGACCGTTCTAGAATAATAAACAACACACATTCGTCTGTTGGCAGCTAACTGGAGTCCAAATGTTAATATTAACTAGTAGTATTGTAATTAGTTATAAACTATTTGACGTTATTTCAATTTACATTGCTGAGGCAATTACCACATTAACTGCTTTAAACCAAATAATTAAGTCCGAGTTAAATAAATTTGTATTTTTTTCTGATTCTAAGAACGTTCTCAGTGCTCTTAATAACACATACAAAACATCAATCTCATGTGATCCAAGAAATAAATCAATCTGTTATTAATTGTAAAGAAAAAAACAATGACATAGAGTTTATTTGGATCCCTGCTCATAAAAATATTAGGGAATGAAAATGCAAATGTATTGCCAAAAGAGCCGTTTCGGAAGGCCCACTACTTGAGATACAGGTTCCTCATTTGGACAATGTTAACATTTTTAAATCCAAATGTATCAAAAATAACGAAGATTTCTTGTTTCACAGAGCGCATGTTTTAAATAAAGATAAACTGAATAAAGACACTCTTTTCAGTTGTATCGTTCGCAATTGAATAATCTGTAGTTTCACGATAGCAATTTGAACAGGAAAGCTATTGTCTATATTAACAGATTACGCAGAAGTCATAACTCTCTGAAAAGTAGCTTATTCAGGTTTAAAATTATGATTGATAATGACTTGTGCTCCTGCGAACTTATCGAAAATGTGAACCATATTTTATAGGAATGTCCTAAATTTAATAATGAAAGAAAACCCATGATCGAAAAATTCCGTAAGAAAAAAATAAAAACCTTTGTCGTATTAGAGAAATTTTAAAGAAAATGAAAAATATCGAATTAAAATTACAGAATTTTTTATTAGATGTAAGATAGATATATAATATCTCAGAGTTGTATAAGCTTTAAATTTGAGGCTACAATTGTTTCCGTACCTGTATTAATTTCGTTCCAATCTATTTTTCCTTCCTTCTTCTCGTTTTGCTCACTCTATAATAATTTAAATGCATTTAAAATATTCTAAATATTATGTTAAGCACCATTTCTTTAATAATACTATTACATCACCTATCTGTAAGGTCGCAAATGCGAATGAATGTAAAATGGCTATATTGTACCTAAAATAGACCAATAAACTGAATTATCTATCTATCATATCTCTGTTTTCTAGATTTTTACTTTCCGAGTGACCTTGATTTAACTGTATTACAAACTCCAAAATCTACCAACACTCTGCGTATTATCAACATTGTCCATATATTTTTCAGGAACCCGATGCCGTGGAATGCATGTTCTATCCCCCTCCTGACGCACCTTTTTATTATTAAATTTATTAACACATAACTTAAATTTATTAATATATAACTTACTAATTCTAAAGTTTCTAATCTCGATTTTATCTTTACTCTAATTTTATCTTTTTTTTCCTTTTCTCTTCTTATATTTTGTTTAGCTATTTTATCTAAAACTTATTTTTCCAAACACTATTCTCCTTCCTTTCATTGGATGTCTATAACTGACATCCAAAAAGTAACTAATTAAACTATACGCATTTTCTCCGAGAGAGCCCCACCTATATTAGAGAAATAACTAAGCGTATTTCCTATTACCCAAATCACCAAAAAAGATAAACAAAAAAAACTTCAATTATTCTACCGAGAAATTTTAAGACGATAGGAATGTAGGAACTGGAACATTCTATACATCTACATCGCTCGGCGTTTCATCTCACACTCTCTAAGTTACAGTTGACGACCATGCAGGTTAAAAAATCTGTCATGGTCATGCAACACTGTTTTAAAACAAATTATCGGAGTTCTAACCCAGTAGGATGTATAGACACGTAATGCTTGGGTTAAAAACCTATTTCCAAATGAGTTTTTACTGCCTCTAAAAAGACTGTTTTCACATCCCACTGTCTTCATGGGTTAGAAATCCAGAAAGAATTCCAAGCGTTACGGACACTATCTCAGTAACTGTAACTTCTAGGCGATTAGATTCCAAGCGGATGTTATTTTTTTGTTCGGGGCATAGCCGACGTTACTATCTACACATCCCACTGTCCACATAGATTAGAACTTCGATAATTTGTTTTAAAGCAATGTTGCGTGACCTAGACAGATTTCCTAATCTGCATAGTCGTCAACTTTAACTTAAAATATTTTTACTTTTTTCTTGTAGATTCTTCATTTTCATAAAAAAATGCATCAATTAAGTATATTTTTATATTATTATATTAGATGTACAACTTTGCTTCCGCCGTTTTTTTCCGAAATTCGAGGTTTTATTGTAAAAAACTGGTTATACATTTATGATTCAAAGTATTGTCCATCGCTGGCCACTACTTTCTCCTATCTTTCGGGTAGCGTACGAATCCCGCGTCGAAAAAACTGGTCATCTTTTGAG
>Ga0157364_1008916_pt1 | contig 10396 bp, 6 predicted proteins | sample AttsexASBM2_FD_111476 | JGI IMG/M metagenome (GOLD analysis project Ga0157364, IMG submission 111476) | Fungus gardens microbial communities from leaf cutter ant in Ribeirão Preto, State of São Paulo, Brazil - Atta sexdens ASBM2 | ecosystem: Host-associated > Fungi > Mycelium > Unclassified ... | reverse complement strand
TTTTCTACTTTTTTCTTCATTAGACTAAGTAAAGAAAGACAATGTGATGTCATAACATTATGTAACATCTAGAAGAATGATATTATATATTATGTAATATAATAACTCTTATATATAAATAACTCAAAGTATTTAGGATAGACTAGATGTAGAGTATATATAAACTATTTACTAAAGGTATATAAAGTAAACTTACTTGTACTTGAAACTCTACCAAGTTCTCTTTTTGGTCCTAATACTTGGACCAAGTCTTAAGTCATAATATGAACTTCTTTTCTTTCTAAACTAATCTCCTAAACACTTTTATCAGAGTTCTTAATCATTTAGACATAATTATTTCTTGGTTATATTAGCTTTATTCTATCAGATTGAAGTATACTCTAATAATATTTAAGATAGCTGCTATTTTTAGGAGATCACATTCTATTCTCTTAGAATTCTCCTAGAGATATGTATTATATATATATTAGTTAGATATCATATATAACTTATATTCCATAGTATAATTATATTATAACTTAGATTTCTGTTAGGTAATAAACATGCTCAAAAGAAAAAACTATCTATGAAAAAATTATAAAAGACATTAGATAAAGCATGGGAATATTATTCATTGTTATATGTCAAGTCTATTCATTTGAATAATACATCTCCATGGTATATTTCTTGTCAATAAATAAAGTCTATCTTTTACAGTGGCTACCTTACTTATAATATGTCTAATGGTGGTGATGCAATTATCTAGGTATTCTATCTTTCATGATAGAGATACTCCTATCCAACTCAGTCTTTCATAGCAGAGTTACTCCTATCAGTATCTCAACACTAAAATCTCTACTTGGAGTAATAGAGGTTATACCACTAAAACCCCAAGCATCTTCTATAGTAAGAACTCATATATAAGACTAGTAGTTACACTGTAGTTTGTTAGTCTAATAATTGACAAAAATAAACTCTTATTGAACTTGATTCCCAGTATTCAACAGTAACATACCAAATCAGCACTCACTCCCATCTTAGACTTCTTCCTATTATCTGAAGTTGCAATCATACAGCAGACAGATGATGTAGCACATAAGCTGAAGCTAAGGTTGTTCTGCAAGTCTATCTCGTAGACTTTCACCCTCAGTATGAACTGCACCTGACATTCATGATATATAGATATAGATTTCAGATAATCTTGGCTTTAGCAAATATGCTATGTCTTTGCATGTTATGGTAGTTATATTTAGAAAGTAAGTATTAAAGAGAAGTGAAACATGAGAAAAGCTAGAGTTCTAAATATAAATATTCAGAACAGTATATTATACTAGTTGATTTTCAAGGTGAGAAACTACAGAATACTCATGCATCTTAAATACTAGAACTTAGTAATTAAGACTATATTTAAGGATCAGAGAAGATAACTGCTCTGGATATATCTTTGTTAAAAATGCAAAGAGTAAACTTAGTTGTTTCTCATTTCCATTTTCATTTTCGATTTATTTTCATTTTTTCTATTTTTAGAACTTATGGTTAGTGTTAGTAACAACATCACTTGGTTATACATCAGTCATATTAGATGAAACAGTGACAGTGACAGTCACAAGTCACATGATGCATAAAAAAACATAAAAGATTCTAGAAGGATGATGTCATACAATATGTGAAACACATGTTGACTTTAAGATATACACATAGTCATTTAGGGTAGGCTAAAAATAGCTCACACAGACTATTAGGTATTAGTATATATGTATATAAGATAGACAATCTTGTATAGAGTTCTCTATTGAGTTCTCTTGTGTTAACCCAATACAAGGTTTTTATTAACCAGCTCTAAGATCTTTGAGTTGTAACAATCTTGAAATAGAGTTTAAAATTTTATGAAAATCATGAGGAAGTTGTATGATTAGTTATAAAGTGATTGAACATGAAATGGAACCAGATAGATTTATACCAAAAGAGTATAAATAGACTAGAAAAAAGATATTCTCTTCTATAAATGTTTTCAACAGATTAGATACTAGATAAGTGTTATTTATGATAGAGTTAAATATATTAAATGTCAGAATTTTACTTTTCTTTATTTTTAGACTTAGATAAAAGTATGATGTGATGTGGTGGGTGATTGTCACATATGTTACAAAGTGTAATAGAGTTATAATGCTTATTACAGGATTGTTACATATATTACTATCACTATTACACAATTATATAACATAGAGAAAAATATAAAAGATTCTAAGACAGATAATATTATATAGTATAACAACAACATATTAGTCTTATAGAAAGTGCATGTACTTTAGAGTAGGTTAGTTATAGTGTGTACACAGACCATAGTTTGTAGTATATAAGATAGACTATTTTGTTCTTAGAACTCTATTAGATTTTTTATATTACTTAATACAAAAGTTGTTTTTTGTCTTTATTCAAAGACTTAAGTCATAATATTAGAACTTAATATCTTTTTCTGAGACTGCTTAACATAGAGCTCTCTCTTATTCTTTTTTACTCTCTCATTATTCTTGACTAAAGGCAATACTGTCTTTATTCGAGAAGAGTTGCTAGGCCCTAGATATAAGAAGTATAACCTAGTCAGGCAGGAGAAGCTTGACTATTTATATTACATTAAACCCCACTAGTGCTTTGCAGATATATTATCTTGTGTGGATATATTCAATACTTTTTTTACTTATCAGCTTTATACTATTGGTCTTCTTGTAACTAGTATATATAGAAGAATAGTAGGCATTTTTAAGATCTTGTTTAGAGTAGAATGGTCTTCTTAGACTGAAATTGTTTATATTTTCTTTAAAATAGTAGTCAGTAGCTTAAGTAATCAATAGATAGTACAAGATAAAATAATAAAAGGGTCTACTAGTACTTACAAAGATTGTTTCAAGTTCATAATATGAATCTGAGAATGAGGCCAGCATTGGCTTTTCTTTTTTACTACTTTATATATCTTCACCTCCTATACCACCACCACTTTTTCCCTCACCAATCAATTCTCTCCCCTTATACAATAATATGAGTCAACATAACTTACAACAAATCATTAGATAACAACAGAAGCAGTTAGCAGCAATACAAATATAGATCCAAGTATTGTTAGCAGAAGAAGTAGAAGGAGCAGTAACAAAAGAATCTAATATAGGATTTCACATAAAGATAGCTAAGCCACCAGTATTCAATAGAGAAACTAGTAAAGTTGTGGTTTTATCATAGCATGCAGGTTATATGAGGAGTAATAGTAGAAGAACAAGTTTAATGGGTATTATCATATGTATAGGGAGGATTAGCCAATGTTTGAAAGGAAAATTTGTTAGAGAATTTGGAATCAGGAGAAGTAGAATTTAGATTAGCCAGGAAATTTTTGTTAGAGCTAAAAAAGGAGTTTGGTAAAGGAAATGAAGAGTCAGTCAAAGTGGCTGAACTCAAAAAGATAAAAGAATTTGTTCAAAAATTCAGAAGAGTAGTAAGAAAAAGCAAATATGAAGAAAGAGCATTAGTGGAAAAATCCAAGAGAGTGATGAACAAAGTGATTAGGAGGAAGCTGATAGAGGTAGAAAGGCCTCCCACTAGTATTGAATAGTGGTACAAATATGCCACTAATTTAAATAGGTACTAGAGAGAATTGAAGAGAAGAAGAAAAATTAAGAGAAAGAAAGAAAAGTGAAAATCAAGATAGAAACAGATAGGCATAGGGAACAATTAGGAAGAATTCAGACTATGAATGCCTCTATCTCAGATATGGCCTAAGAGACAAGAGGTGCAGCAGATGTCAGCAATACCAGCCCTAATAGAAGAGGTAGAAAGAATAAATACAATGGTGGTCAGAAACTCCTTGCAAAAACAAGGAGAGAGAGAAGAAGGAATAAGAAGAGATCTTTATATAATAGATATAGATAAGGAAATAAATTGCTATAGTTGTGGAGGATTTGGCCATGTAGCAAAAAATTATAGAAATCAGAGTATAGCATGCTAAGAGAGAAAGATTGAATATAGGAATAATTTAAAAGAAAAGGAGTGTCAAGTAGTTCTTGACTAGACTCTTATAACAAGTTCCATGTACTGGCTAATTGTGTAATGCAAGCTTGTATTCCAGATTGAGAGAAATCTGAGAAAAACAGAAAAACAATTTTAAAAGAGGAAAAATTGAAGAAGGAAAAAAGAGAGAAAAAGAAATCAGTAAATATGAGAAAAATAGTAGAAGGAGAACTATTGAGAGAGATGACAGTAAATATTGGCTTGGAAAGGATAAATATACAGGAAGGAATTATAGTGGAAGTGTTATTGAATAACAGAGTAATGAGTTTAGCAAAGAGCTCTAAATTTGCAAGGAAGCAAAGGTTCAAGTTAAAGAAAATTGAAAGACCTATTTATATGAGAAATATGAATAGAACATCCCATGAAAGTCAATATTTATTATCAAGAGCATAGGGAAAGAATGGAGATTGATATGATTGGTGGATAAAAGTAAAATATAATCTTGGAAATGCCATGGTTAGCATGCCATAATCCTAAGATTGATTAGAAGACTGGAGAAGTAAAGATGACAAGATATCTAGATGAATATAGAAAGCAGTAAAGGCAAAAGCAAGAAAAATTGGGACAAAAGAAAGAGGAAATAAAGAAAGAACAAGAACAGAAGAAAGAGTAACAAAGAAGAAGCAGGAACCTATAGTCATGTTTTTTAGTTTAATGAATTCACTGGCTATGTTTCAGGCTATGATAAATAAGTTGATGAGACTTGATTAGTACAGAGAAGGTAGAGAGTTTTACTAATGATATGATGATAGTAATAGAAAGTAAGGAGGACCATGATGAATTAGTAGAAGAAATATTGAGGAGAAGAGAAGAAAATAATTTGCATATGAAACTAGAGAAGTGGACTTTTTAGAAGTAGTAATAAAACTAGATGAAATAAAAATAGAGAAAGAAAATATGAAAGTAGTATTAGATTAACTAATACCTAAGTTGGTCAAGGACATATAGAAATTCTTGGAGCTAACAAATCATTATAGGAGATTTGTGAAAGATTTTACAAAGATAGTAAGGCTATTGTATAAGTTGATGAAAAAAAGAATAAAAGTGGAAATAGAAAATAAGATATGAGAATGCATTTAAGATATTAAAAAAGAGGTTTACAACAGAACCAATCTTAGTGGCTTCAGATTTAGATAAGAAGATGAGAATGGAGATAAATGTGGTGGATTATGTGACAGGAAAAGTATTGTCTATGGAGTGTGAAGATGGGAGATAGAAACCAGTGGCTTACCTTTCTAAATCATTGAATAAAATGGAGTGTAATTACAAAATTCATAATAAGAAAATGTTAGCAGTAATCAGAGGATTGGAGGCTTGAAGACATTTGTTAGAAGATACTAAGTTCAAGTTTGAGGTCTAGACAGACTATAAAAATTTGAAATACTTCATGAAGATATAAAAGTTGCATCAGGAATAGGCTAGATAAACTTTATACTTGTCTAGATTTGATTTCACTTTGAAGCATATATTAGGAGTTAGGATAGGAAAAACAGATGGATTGAGTAGGAGATCAGATCTAAAGATGGGATTGAGAATGATGAAAATCAGAATTTAGTAAAAAGAAAAGTAGATTAGAGGAATGATGGAAGTAGTAGTAGAAGGACTAGAGATAGTATTAGTAAAGAAAATAAAAAGAATGAGAGAAAAAGATGAAGAGGTAGTAAGAGTAGTAGAAGAAATAAAGAAAGGAGAAGTAAGAGTATTGAGAGGTAATGAGTCAGAAATTGAAGAAGACTTAGTGTTAAAAGAAGAGAAGGTATATGTTATAAGACGAGAGTGTGGACAGACTTTAGGTAGGGTTAGGGTTAGGACAGTAGTTAATTATTAGTCTACAATAGAAGAGAGATAGGAGATAGGCACATGACTAGGAAGTCACATGACATTACATCATAAGCCTGGAGTAGTCTAGAGCAGTCTGGAAGGACTTAGGGTTTAGAAGGATTGGGAAGAGTCTAGAGATGGAGTTAGGGTTAGGAGTGATGTCAAAGAACATGAGTTCCTTATGGTATGCACATAGTGTGCACATGTACAGTGGAGATTAAAGGTATGATGTCAGAGCACATGTAGGAAGCATGGTGGCCTTAAGAAAAACACATGTGGATGAGTAATAGGACATGAGGACAGAGCATGGACTTTAGGATTGGTTATATAATGTTGTAGCACAAACCAGGACAGAACAGTATATATAGTGGTAGATATTAGTAGGAACTCCTTATTGAATTCTCTTGTGTCAACCCGGTACAAGGTTTATTCTCATTACCAACTCTAAGGTTTAGTTACACTATGATGTACTGGCAGCTGGATATGGAGAAAGGTAGAAGACTATAGAGTTAGTAATGAGAAATTACTGATGGCTAGAAGTAATAAGGAATGTGGGGAAATATGTGGAAGAGTATGACTTGTATCAGAGGATGAAAAATGGAATAGAAACATCAGCAGGAAAGTTGATGATAAATGAAGTACTAGAGAAGTTATAGATGTATTTGATAGTAAATTTTATTACTAAGTTGCTATTAGTAGCAGGAAAAGATGCAAATTGGTAGTATGTGATTAGTTATCAAAAATAGCATAATTTGTGGCAACAACAGAGGAGACATTAGCAGAAGGGCTAACAAGATTATTCAGAGATAATGTGTGAAATTTACATAGTTTACTAGAAAGTGTAATTAATGATTATGGACCACAGTTTGTAATGGAATTGATGAGGGAGTTAAGCAAGATGTTGGGAATAGAAATAAGATTGTCAATAATATTCTATCCACAAATAGATGGGCAGATGAAATGAATAAACCAAGAGTTAGAATAATACTTGAGATTCTTTACAAAATACAAACAGAGAGATTGGCCAGAGTGGTTAGCAACAGCAGAGGTTGCAGTGAACAACAAGGTTCATTTAACAACAAAAGTATTGCCTTTTATAGCAAATTATAGAAAAGAGTTGAGAATAGAGATAGATATCAGAAAGAAAGAAAAGATAAAGAAAGTGATAGAGTTTGCAGAGAGGATGAGAAAAGTTCAAGAAGAAGCTGGAGTAGTACTGAGGAAAGTATAAAAAGAGATGAATACTAGTCAAGATGACCAATAGACTACTTAAGTAAAATAACTCTACCATAAAGTACATGTGTTGTTCATGAATCTATTATACTATTACTACAAGATAAATATACTATAACTATGCTCTTGATATTATTGTTCTAGTTTCTTCTACTTTATTCCAGATCTATGACATCATATGATGTGATGTATTATGTGATTGTGGTCACATGCTTCTTTATTGTCCAAAAAAAAATATCAAAAAAAGAAAAAAAAAATCAAATCAAGAAAAACAGATAAAAATAAAATATTAAAGTCCAAGCATACCATAACAATGAAAAGACAAGCAGATAAGGAACAAAGAGAAGTGGAAAAATAAAAGAAAGGAGATAAAGTGATATTGAGTATAAAAGATCTAGTATTTAAGAAAAAACTAGTAAGGAAACTGACAGAAAGATATATAGGGCTATATATAGTAGAGGAGATAGTATCAAAGAATGTAGTAAAGTTGAATAGCCTCTATGAGAATTCATCCAGTAATAAATATTAGTAGAATTACAAAGTATAGAAAACTAGTAAAGAGATAAAAGATAAAAAAACTAAAATCAGTGAAAGTTAATGGAGTAGAAGAATAAAAGGTGGAGAAGATTCTAAACAAAAGAAAAGTAAGGGGAGTAATAGAGTATTTGATGCATTAGAAGAGATTTATAGTAGAAAATGATATATAGAAAAAAAATATTAATAAAATACAAAGAATATGATAGCAAAATTTGAGAAAAAGATGAATATAGAAGTGAGATAACAAAAGAAACTGTATATGGTAGAAAAAAGAGATTTTAAAAGGGAAAAGTTATCTAGAAAGTATACAGCAAAGATGTTGTATAAATATAATGATAATAAATTTGAAAGAGTGTATTTAAAAAAGTTGGAAAGAAATTAGCAAAAATAGTCATACTTATTACAGAATTGTTATATATATTATTATTACTGTCACATAATCATGTGATATAAAGAAGAATATAAAAGATTTTAGAATGGATAATATTATATAGTATAATAATAAAATATTCATATAAGCTTATATCACATATAAGAGCATAGAAAGTTCTAAAACAATAATATTATATAGTATATAGAATAGGCTAAGTTTAGTATAGTATAAACTATTAGCCTAGTATATAAGATAGATACTTTGTATTTAGAACTTTATTGAGTTTTCTTAGATAAATCTTATACAAGATTCTTTTTTTGATTTATTACTAAGTCTTGAGTTATAATAATAGACCTCTTATTCTTCAACTCTTTCACTAATACTCTGTTATAATACTGCTAAATCCAGTTTGTTTCTGCCAAAATACTATAGACTTTTGCTTGTTTTATCTTAACTATCAACCCATCTTTCTAACCACTAACTAATGAGCCTTTACTATATTTGAGATTATTATATTGAAATTTCTAACTATATAATTTAGAATAGCTGTCATATTTAGAAAACTTTATACTATTCTCTTCAAATTTTTCTAAAGATAAGTTATATATTTAGTAGTTTTGAATGATCTCACTTAGAATTTTCCTGAAGATCACAAACTCTACTAAATATTATGGACTTTGCCTAGTTATATACTATAGATTATAATCTATATACATACTATAACTAACTTACTTTAAAATCTATATACTTTTTAGAAGACCAACATACTGTTGCCATATTGTATAATATTATATCATAGTGTACTTAAACTTTGGTTTTTTATTTTTATTTTTATTTATTTTTTGTTTCTTTCTTGGTCAATAAAGAGATATATGATCATAGTTATATAATACATCACATAATATTATATTATAAGTCTGGTAGAGTTTGATACAAACAAGGCTAAATAAATATAGAGTTTTGATGCTAAAATGACTGTATTGAAAATAAACATAGCTTAAATTTTGAGCTGTAACATCTGTCTTTAGATTTAACACTTGTAATTATTGACAGAAAGTAAGAATAGGAAGTTCAAAGGATTTTGGATAGCTACTAGCACTATTGAAGATATCAGTATCTGATTAAATGAAAGAGATTTGGGTTGGAAGTGAACTTTTAGAAAAATACATCAGATGTCTCCATACCAGATCAAGTTACTAAGTTTTACTGCTTTAATTCCCAAGTACCATAGTTTATTAGAGCAAGTGAGTTCCATACTATGAATTTCAAACCAGTACCACTTACTTTAAGTTGTAACAATCTAAAATAAAAGTGGATATAAGAAGACCCAACTCTTTTCTACAGTAAGCTTTAGACTTTGCAGAAAGCCCACAGTATTCAAAAATTATCAAGAATTCTACTCTAAGCCTATAGTACTATTGCTCTAAGCTATACTTGCTATAACTAATTCTATTATTATTGCTTTATACTTTCTATCTATCTAAATAATCTTCTATATATTTTATTAAGCATAGTCCATACTTGAATGACAAAAGTCCAATAAAGATTTACACTTTTTAAGACAATCTTGGTCTCAACTTATATGTTGTACTTCCTATGAGCTATAAAGTTACAATTTTAGAAAATAATCTTAGAAGAAGAAATTAGAAGTTACAAAGAGAAAAGTAAGTGTGTTAGCTTTAGTTAATTATTAGGCTAGCTATTATAGAGTAACTACTAGCATTAAATACATAAAGTAAATTAAATGAATAATTAAATGAATCTCCAAGTAGATGTTTCAGTAATGAAATATTAAAAGAAGTTCAGATTGAATTGGAAAAACTATATAAAAGAGAGGAACATTCAAATTTCAATTTTGTGTACTTTTAATTGGACTTTATTTTATGTTACTAGTAACATTTTGTTTGGAATATAGAAGAAAGAACTAGAATAATAATGTTAAGGGTATAGCTATAGCATGTTTCCCTTATGGTAATAGTATGGTAGACTTATTAAGTTCTCTTGTGATCTTTATAAGACTCTTGGTCTATAAAATTACTTAGTATACTAAGTTAGTGGTTATCACAACACATTATTTGCTTTAAAATCTTTTATAACTTTCTTTGTATCACATAATCATGTGACCATTATGTGATAGGTATTATATCTTTATCATATATAATATTACATCACACTTCTGTCACAAACTTCATTCAGCTTGTATTTCTACAACTAGTAGACCAATTTTCACAAACTAAGTTGCACTAGAAAGCCCCAAATGAGGGCTATCTGCACATATGTGGGATGTACAAAAGTAACAGCAAATAACTGAGATATCAGGCCATCAGTAGCTGTAAAAGCTTTGTCTGCTAATATCTCATGAATGGCTAGACAGATTCACACAATTGAACTTGTATT
>Ga0157364_1008915_pt1 | contig 10396 bp, 14 predicted proteins | sample AttsexASBM2_FD_111476 | JGI IMG/M metagenome (GOLD analysis project Ga0157364, IMG submission 111476) | Fungus gardens microbial communities from leaf cutter ant in Ribeirão Preto, State of São Paulo, Brazil - Atta sexdens ASBM2 | ecosystem: Host-associated > Fungi > Mycelium > Unclassified ... | reverse complement strand
CGCAAACTGAAAAGGAGCTTGCAGAACAGCTTGGCGTTACGCAGCAAGCCATTTCCGTACGATTACATACGAATAAAGATTGAATTTTACAAAAAAAAGCTCAGAACTTTTTTGTACACCTACTAATTTAATAATATAATTTAATAATATAATATAAGTTACATATAGTAACACTAATTATAATAATATTTTTTTTATCAAGTAATACAAATGGTCAAGCGCGCTTTTTTATTGACTAATTCAATACTACTATGAAGATATAAAGAAGAAGTGGCGAAGATACTAAGGATAAAATAATTTTAGAAAAAAGTATATATATTTTAACATACGTTTATTTATCATATAATGCAGTATGTATAATATAATCTATTATATAGAATTTTTATCATAAATTTTGTATAAAGTGCAATATAGTTTCGCAGCATAGTTTTTATTAGTAATACAATTTTGTCTTCAAAATGACACAAAATATTCAAATTTCTTACTAACACCGTGCGTATATTGGCTCAGTGCATAGAATACATGTTCAACACATTACTTAAGCTGAAAAGTTCAGATAAGAAAAGCACAGTTATTGGTTTCATGTACAAACATGAGACATTTAATGTTAACTTCACGTTATTTGTATCATATGTTTTAACAAGTTCCACATTTAGATCTTGAATCAGTGATGATAATGAGACTATTAACTACGTTATAATCGATATCCGCAGATGAATCTCTCGATGAACGATTTCGACGTAGCATGAGGTACCTCGAACATGCGGTTACCTCGATTATCATCAATCACAATTTGCACATGAGATATAGATCCTACAACGATCCCAATATCCAAAAATTTGTATATAGTCGATATCAGTGCATATTTTCTCATCAAGATACGAGGCATGCAGCGAGATTTCGAAGATGTACTAGACGATATAGTAGTATATGGTATATGGGCGTGCGTGACCCCCTAAACGGGTCAATCTGGAAAAGGGCGCGCATTGATTGGTTGAGGAGTGAAGAGTGGAAATAATAGGGTAATTAATGTTCTGATTAGTTCGCCCTATACTTGACAAAGATCTGATTGGCTCGCACCTATTCGCGAGGTGATTGGAGAAGGCGGATGATAGAGGATAAAATGAAGGGTAAAGTCCAAAAAAATGGTGATTGGGACTGTAACATTTTTTTGTCGTGAGGATTAAGTACGAACACTGGATATGAATAGGGCGGTTTTATGATGGTCATTTTTTTTTGTTGGCGCGGCACTATGCCCCCGACCTGTTGGCATTTGTGAATGTTTTTATTTATGAGAGATGAGATCTTATACGAAAATTCAGGAGTCTAGAGAGAGTCTTACTTTTGCTAGGAAGAATGAGGGAGATAAAACAGAAACGAACATGTTCAACTGACACCTCCGGTGTGATGACTCACTCGATCGAGCGAGAGTGTGATTTTTATGATGTATAATAAGGATTTTATGAATTTGTATTGTACTTCTTGTACTTTATTTAAAATCTATACCTATATTATACATATAACAATGGAAATATGTAGAGAAAAAAATTGGTTATGGGAGAGTACGGAATAAGAAACGAGAATTTATGTTATAAATATTTATTGATACAAATTCTTTTTTTCAAAGAAGAAGAAATTCAAAATTCGCATAAAAATAAACTAAAAAAACTTTTTTAGAAAAATTAAGCCAAAGATTCTCCCTTCAAGAGAATTATATAAAAAATTTCGTTATATCTTAATGAAGTTAATTCCAAAAATATTATATTGAAATATATATCAAGAAAAGTTAAGTTAATTTGTGTACATATAATACATTACGCTCTATATCTTCATAATTACCTCGCAATATTAATTTTATAATTTCCTGATTAATAAAACTTGCAGATAGTTTCAGTTCGATTTCTTGAATTAAAATATAGAGTACACTTGTTAACATTACCAGATAAAGATTCTAATTGTTTTAAACGCGCATCGACTTTACAATGCTTTGCAAGGAAGATAGTTTTCTGCATTACAATTGGCGCTACGTAGGTTCTTCGTTTCTTGAATCGTCGTTGAATCATGAGCGTCCTCTTCTTTTCGAAGATTTCCGTTTCGAAAATTTTCCTCTACTTCTTTATACGTCAGCAACATTGATTTTAAGATGTGATAAAAATGATGGTGATATTTTTTATAATAATAAAATTAGGTTTCATTCTGTTTTCACTGCTTAAATATTCGTTCATGAGTCTCCATGTGATCCTGAAACTGCTGTCAGCAGTCGGTATCGAAATAAATTCCGTCCGCGTTGTGTCCCATTTTACAAGAGATTTGAAAATTCCTTCGTTCGTTCTTTACAATCCTAAATCGTCTTCGTATGAGAATTATTGGGAGCACGTTGTTGTTAACAACATATGAAATTGAGTGTTTCTTCTTTCATCGTCGTTATTAACTTGAAAGAATCAGGGATAGAGTACGAGAGCTTTTTGATAAGTACCCATGTTTGACGACTGAGAGCGCTTCTGACTAAAAGTCAGAGTATACCATTGTGTAACGCCATTTTTTGAATGACCCAAGTAAAAATTTCAGACAGCTGTACCGGTTAATTTCGTTTTTATAACAATTGAAAATTGACGAGTTTGTGCTTGTTTGCAATCATGGAAAAAGAGCAATATTGGTCTGTAATTCGATTCTTGTTTTTGAACGGGAAGACGTGTGAAGAAATCAAAGAAAAATTGCATGTCGTATATAAAGACAACGCACCTTCAATGACTATCGTAAGATATTGGTACAACATTTTAAGCGTGACCGAACATCCATTTTTGGTGAAGAGCGTCCCAGGTCGTCCGATTGAGGTGACTACGGAGGAAATGGTCAACAAAATCCATAATATCATGTAGCAGACCACCGGGTGAAAATCAGAGAGATTGCTAACATTGTAAAGATCTCAACTGAATGCATACAAAATGCTACACAAAACATTGGGCATGAAAAAGCTATCGGCGAAATGGGTGCCGCGTTTGCTCACAGTGGAACGGCAAAAACGGAATCGCATGACAACTTCAAAGCACAGTTTGGACATGTTTAAGCGCAATCCAAAAGCGTTTCTGCGTTTCGTCACTGTTGACGAAACATGGATCCACCATTACACATCAGAAACGAAAGAACAGTCTAAACAGTGGACTAAATCCGGCGAATCTGTTCCAAAGAAGGCAAAAACGGTTCCAATCGGCCGGAAAGATCATGGCCACCGTTTTTTGGGATTCGCGAGGCATTATTTTCACCGACTATTTGGAGAAGAGAAGGACAATCACGGGACAGTACTGTGTTGATTTATTGGACCGATTCGACGCTGAATTGAAAAAAACGGCCTCATTTAGCGAAAAAAAAGTGCTCTTTCACCATAATGACACACTATTCTCATTCGTCCGCAATCGCCAAAACTGGTCGAATTGTTGTCTCATCCACCCTATTCTCCAGATCCCTCTGCGATTTCTATTTATTTCCAAACATGAAAAAAATGACTTAGCAGAAAGCGCTTTGCATCAAATGAGGAAGTCATCGCCGAAACAGAGGCCTATTTTAAGAAGTTCGACTAATCATATTTTTTAAACGATATAAAAATGTTGGAATTTCGCTGGGCTAAATGTATCGAGCTGAAAGGAAATTATGTAGAGAAATAAAAAAAAAATTTTTTTTTAAAGTGTTTTCTTCCCTAATATGGGTATTTATCAAACAGTTCTCGCCCTACATTCCCATGTCCGAATTATTAATATTTTTTGGACTGGCCATTGTTTTTACGCCACAGTAGTACCAAATTCTAGCGAATCAAGATCAAAATCAAAAACACAAGAAGCACAGTATTTGTTTGCTCGCAAGTTGAAGCTGCGACGACGAGATTCGAATGAAATCGATTTTCGATAGTACCGATGACATCGTCTTCCTCTCCTATGTAATAAAATTATTCTGCGCGCACAGATGAAAAAACATAAACTTTCTCTAAATTTTTCTTAAAAATTTAAAATAATCTATACCCCACAGAAGTCAGGAGGGGAAAGGAGATAAAACGAGAACGAACAGAAACGAACAATGCTCACGATGCTACGCCATCCCGTCTTGCGAATGCTCCGACGTTGAGTTGATTAAATGCGATTCGTGCGTTCGCGTTTTCTTTGGGCGTCCGAACGCAGGAATCATATAACCCCTCGCAAGCGTTTGTGAATCCATTAAAATTAGCAACGGATGCGAGCGATTGGTTAATTCAAAATTGCAACACGATTGTAACATAGTTTATTGCAAAACTTGTCGATCGTTACAGTCTTCAAATCATTTGTGTTACATGCGGCCTCTTTGTCATAAAGCCTTAGTAGAAAATTCTGGAGAGGGTACGAGTACTGTAACATCGCGAGAAGAAAATCCACAAGTAAATACGAATGATGTCAAAAACACGGTCGATGTGTTAAAAAAGATCGCGTCGCATTCGTGTTTTATGATTTCGAAACGCAATAAGATGAGAAGGAATGGAGAACGTAAGGATTCACGTTTCCAACTCTCTGCGTCGCGCAACAAATTTGCGAAGCGTGTGCGGGAACACAAAAACTTTTTATACATGTAGAAGCGATAGTTTTCACAAAAACTTTTTACGCGAAGAAATAGGAATCATTCCGGGCGGATATATTAGGTGGGAAAAAGTTCGTGGCGCTTTTCCCGTTAGATGGCATTCAAAAACGCCACGAACTTTTTCCCATACTTAATAGATATAAAGACAATCACTCGCACAAAGCATTACAGTGATTAGTGTGGATGGAGCGTGAGCTCGAACATCTTATAATTCATATAGGGCGAGGCCGCTAGTATCGAATTGCCGGTACGCCCGTCGACGGATATTACAAAGTCGAATCAGCGAACACATTGCGTTACATATTACAATTTCACGGTTGTTTTTAGCACGATTGTCCCAACTATTACCAAATCAATTATGAAAAGAAATTTACGCCCAGGGCGTCACGCGAAGATACAATCGATGTTCGATATGAACGATTTCTCGCAATGACATGGCGTCTTCGACAATATGGATATAGGGTGTTGGAAAAATGGAAGTATGAATTTGCGAAAAAAACGCGAGAATCGCGAGATGCATAATTTTCTTGAAAATCATCTGATGCTAATCAACCCTCCTCTCGATCTTCGCGAGGCGTTCTTTGGTGGGCGTACGGAAAATATCGTAACCCGATACGAAGTTATAGATACGGATAAAATACATTATGTAGACGTATGTTCTCTATATATAATATACGTATTGAAAACGGATATTTTTCCATTAGGCCAACCTACGATTTATATCGAAGAATAATATTCGAAGTTAATTGGCGTAACTCCGAATTTTAATTTTGTATTTAATTTTGTAATAATTCTATCATTCGGAGTACTTCCTCCACGCGATCTCTTTCACCCTGTACTTCCGTACCGCGTACAAGACAAATTGTTGTTCGAACTGTGTCGTAGTTGTTGCGAAACGTTCTCGCAGACCGAGTGCACTCACACTCTCCTCGCCGATCGTAAATTTGTAGGTGCATGGGTATCCTGCGAATTGCGCAAAGCCCTCGAGAAAGGTTATCTAGTGACGAATGTGAGCGAAATATGTCAATTTAGAGTCACACGATCGATCTTTATACGGTTCGATTTTTGTACGAAGCAAGGTTTGTTTGCCGAATATATCAATAGTTTTTTAAAATTAAAACAGGAAGCTAACGGATGGCCAAGCGAATGCCTGGATGACGAGAGTCAAGGAACAATACCTTCGAAAATACGAAGAAACTGAGGGTATTGTTCTCAATAGAAATAATATCTTTCGAATTTCCTGGTTTACGTTCGATCGCGAAGCTTGAATTTTTTCTGGGATAAATTCGGCCAACAAATCAATTTGCCTAATACAGAGATCGTAAAAAAATGCGAACGTTTGGCAACGTTGCTCACAAGTTCAGAGCACGAAATAATCATATATTGTCCTTATCCGTTCTCAATTTTTTTATATGAATTCTTTTATATGAATCATTCGTTGACGAAAAGATAGAAATAACACTACTGCAAAATTCGGATAATATCTCGAGCACTAATAATACAGCGCAAATCTCGGGAATTTATTTAACACGGTTCGATGCGGAGATGAGTCGTATTCTTATTCCGGCTGGCCGCGTGAAAGTAAGAGGTGAAAAATGTACAGAGAAGCATTATAGCGATACCTACAATTTATCCAAGAAAAGACAGAAAGATGTACGTAACGAAAATGAAAAGGAAAATGAAAACAAAAAGGTATTGCCAGAAAGCAATATACGAGGTACCTCCGCTGATAACGAGACGACGAACGATGACGTTTTTCACGATCTCACGCAAACATCCGATATACCACTGCATTCCATTCGTAACACAAATATTATTACGAAAAATTTCGAAATTTCGAGCGAGCATAATCATACGATGAAAAGCATCAAGAAAATACTGGAAAGCGTACCGAAATCTTATCACACACTTAAGCACACTTACTAATGAAACATTTGTTTCGAAAAGCTGTGCCTGATAGAATTACTTGAAACGAGCATGGAATCGTGACTATAAATGATAATGTCATGAAAGATTCGAATATCGCTGGCTTAATAAACGATGCAATGCATGAGAGAAAAACTGTGAAAGCAGTGGGTAGAAATCAGTTTGCACAATTACTCCGTTGAACTGTGTTGAACATACTTTCTGCTCTAGTGAGAAATAAAAGATTATTGCAAGGTATTACTGTAAACAACACTGTAAAACTTCGATCTCGCGCGACTTCCACGATTTTTATATCAAAAGCGTGAGTTCCGCATCGATTATATCGAGAACACGAAGAAGGAGAAAAACGTAAAATTACAAGAATTAGACGAGGAAAGTTCGTTGATTTTTTCTCGTGAAAAACTGATACCCCCGTATCTTTGCAAACGGGAAAAAAATTGGTTACTCGGAACTTGAAAAAAACTAAGATAACGACATTTGAAAAACTATGCTACGATCCGTCGCATTATGCGAGCTATTTAGCAGTAGATAATTCGCACCGTTAAACCGCGGGGAGAAGTTGTACCCTGGCTCGAATCGCGTACACGTTGCACCGACCATTGCGCAGAAAATTTCCGCGATTGCATTACAGCGTAATAAACATTGACGTATGTATGGGAGGCAGATTTGATCGAACTCCGAAATCGAAAAAGTTACAATGAAAGTTGTAAAGTACAATGAATTATTCCTATCTTAGTGATTATTGATGTACTAAATAAATATGTCTGGGTAGAATCGCTACGTGATAAAACGAGCAACTTGCGTGATAAAAATTTTCCAGCGCATATTAGCGAAAAGCGAAGAACTCATATACTTGCAAACGGACAAGGGCAAAAAATTTGTCGCACAATGTAGAAATTTCTTAAAGAGAACGACATACGTTTTTTCGGGTAACGTGCAATTCGGACATTAAAGCCGCCATCGTCGAGTGCTTCAACAAAACACTGAAACAGCGAATGTGGCGTTATTTCACGTATAAAAACTTGCTCGATGTTCTTCAGGATATTGTACGCGCTTACAATCACACGCATCACTCGTCCACGAGGATGCAACCAGTAGTAACAAGAGAAAACGCACGTATCGCTCGTGAAAATATAGCTTGTCGTTGGAAAAACGTTAAAGAAACGTGCGCGAAATGTTAAATATCGCATCGGAGATTTCGTTCATATCAGTAAAGTGAAAGGCGCCTTTAAGAAAGATTACGAGGTTAAATGGAACGAGGAGATATTTCAAATTTCGAAAATCGTGTTTTCGATTGGCGAAATCCTCACGTATACGAACTGCGAGATTTAGAGAAAGAACAGTTTATTATCAATCATGACAAGGAGTAAGAGACGAGGAGCTATTATAATAAATGTTAGTTAACTGGCGCAGTTATCCCAGTAAGTTTGATACTTGGATTCTGGCTTCGAGTTTAATTTTTCTTCGTGATGGAGGAGGAATAATTTTTTCTGATACTTCCGTAACAGTAGTATGCGTCATTTTCTGGATAATACAACATCGTCCTTTATCACAGAATTACCTCATTCTATAGTGTTACATGGGCAATGGAGGTTGCGATAAGCAAGATTCAATTTCCCTGTAGCTTTTTACACGTCATAACGAAAATGTGATCAGAATCGTCGATATTAAACCCGATGAGGGGATGATGCGTTTACAAAAGAAGTTACATTTCTAAATGGAATTTACAACGATATCCATGAGCTTATTGATGCGATTAATATCACATAAAGATATCGAATCGCATTTTTATTTTGAACAACAAAAAGCATCTGACGATAAAGTTTTGATAAATATTAACTGTAATGAGAAATACAAAATGCTACATCATATAAACTTTTTCGATAATCTTCTACGAATGCTAGGTTTCGCATCAGCAATTTTCGGTAAACCAATTTTATTACAAGCTCGCGATACGTAAATTCCAATGAGATAGAAAACTTTTCTTTCTCATGTATTTAATAAGGAGACTTGAAGCTTATCACACATTTCTCGGGAACTGCACTTTCTGAACGAGGGTAATTCTGTAAGTAGAGACGATTATGCCAGTGGCTACACTCTTTTCGCTTTCCATCTTACTCCAGATCTATCCGCTAATTGCGCAGGACATTGAAATCGTAAAACACGGAAGCTTACGATTAGAAGTGAGATTCAAAAAAGTTCTTTCCGTGACAATTGTATATAAATAATTGTAAATAATTGTGTCGTCTATGCCGATTTTGATAACGTTTTAGAAACCGATTCCTCGCGCCAAATCATTGTCGACTTTTCCGGTTAGTCCTATGGTTTCGCGAGAAAATTATTTTCCTCCCACTATATATTTTTTTTCTCATCTAATTGGATGCGAGATGACGAAAAAACTTCAGTCTTGTTTGCGAAATCAACGTTTAATGACGTAAAAAGAGTAGCGAAAATTCGAATATCATAATGAATATAGTCATCGACATACAAAATTCGCGTTTCGCGATGTCGAAGAAAAATTTCTTTATTCCAAAAGAAGTCGCGATTAATGCGATATCACCGGACACTGGATTATAACGTTACCTTGTCAATTTGACGATTTACCCGAGAGAAAGACGAGAAAACAACTGGTTTACACGAAATTATCACGGAATCGAATGGAGACGTCAATCCAAAAAATTTTACGATCTGCGTGACATTACACGACACGCACGCTACATCACCAGAGGACAAGAGAAGACACGTTATATGAGTAATCTACTCTCTAGAAACGTATATAATCTGAAAGGAATTTCTCCGGCTTTCAAAAATCTCCAGATTTCGAAGATCACGAACAACGATGCACGCATCACGGATTTCAAACCAGCGTCGAATCACATTGCGCTTATGTAATACTTACAAATTAAAATGTTGGCTAACTCTACGAAATAGCAATTCAAGTTACGTTATAGCCTTCCCTCAGAAAATTGGAACGAGAGCAACATCGAGAATGAAAAAATAGACAGTGGGAATTTTTCAATTCAATTTAAAAATCAGAAACACAATATCATTCGCAACATTAAAGCGTGGAGGAAAAATATTGTGACAGAAAAAACGAACCAGAATGAGGACAAACAAGTGACAGACGAGGAGAAAAAAAATCTTCCAAAATTCGACTAGTAGAGATAAAGTTAACACTAGCGTCTCACAAACGTCGAGCATTTTTGGAAGCTCCACATCGCATACGCCGGCAAAAGAGGTACATTTTGAATTTACGCAAACATTTCCTTTCTCACGCTCTCCGACGACAAGAAATGAATTCGGAAGTTTTAAACGCATTACATCATCTCAGTGTCCGACATGCGGAGTTCTATCCTGCCGAGGTGTGGACGAAGTCGACTGCCATTGTCGCTAACACGGACGATCACAATCAGCCAACACTGAGTCGCCTTCTACATCGATAAACACGGAACAGGAACGTATTTCGATAGCTATGCTTGCCACCCTTAGATCCAAGATTCCTCTTACGATTTCGTCGTCCACATATCGCTGGAATATGAAATATACGCTACAAAGAATACTTTTTCAAACTTATGGACAATACAGCTGTGTTTCTACATTTTATGTGTAATGGCTATAATCTTAGCCAGTTTCCTAATCTGTCCCTCTGATTGTAAGCGAAATAACCGATTGATTGTACAGTTATTTCATAAAATTTTTCTTCATTGTAAACATAAATTAGTAAATTCTCATGCTGTATATCGTCATGTTCAAACGTGTACTCTTTCAAAAAATAAAATAACTACTTCATGTAATATCTCTTTTAAATAAACATTTTGAACTTGTAAATATCGCTTGTTTCTTACTCCTACCCTTTACCTTTATTTACAAT
>Ga0157364_1008914_pt1 | contig 10397 bp, 4 predicted proteins | sample AttsexASBM2_FD_111476 | JGI IMG/M metagenome (GOLD analysis project Ga0157364, IMG submission 111476) | Fungus gardens microbial communities from leaf cutter ant in Ribeirão Preto, State of São Paulo, Brazil - Atta sexdens ASBM2 | ecosystem: Host-associated > Fungi > Mycelium > Unclassified ... | reverse complement strand
GGAATTCGAAAATTGCCTGAGAGATGGGAAAAAGTAGTAAGCAGCGATGGACAATACTTTAATTGATCTGTTCATTCATTTTGTTTTGAAATAAATGCATTTTTGAACACAAAAAAACGGACCGAACTAATTTGTATTCCCAATATATAGTGAAAAAAGACATCATTTTTCAAATTTTCCTTCTTAATAATCTTTTAACGTGTAACGAGCGATGGCTAAAACCTTGAAAGTTATTCAGAGTCATCATTTTGACAGTATATATCAAGGTCATGGTCATTGAAGGAAATACTCTTGAACAGGATATTTACCAATTTAGCAACTAATTATAATAATTTTAAACAATATTACAAATAGCCAAATGTAACACGAGCGTTCCTAATTATCGAACCATTATTAAACTATTATTGAATAGCTATCGAACATACTGATTAAATCGTCATATTTCTATTGACAGCTATCATTATTGATAGATTCTTAATTGAAGGGCTGAATTCTATAATTCTATAATGTACGTTATAATTTTATAATATACGTTATAATAATATACGTTATACGGGATACACGTGGATTTCGCGGTAAATCTTGTCAGCAAGGCTAATTTTGGACATCATTCTAATTTTTTCAATTTTGATGATTCTTGTAAAAAATTTTATAGCGCATCTTTTTTGTGTTTTGACTAAATTGGTAATTTTTGTTTTCAAGTTGCAAACAAAAAAAGTAAAATAAAAAAATATATTTATATTCAACTTCATATTTTTATATTCAACTCGCTATATCTCAACTAAATATGAATATTTTTCTTTGAAACTTTCATAGAATAAACTTTAACATGTTTAAACTTTAACATGTTCAAATAAAGGGTACATAAAATATTTTCGAAATATTTCTCATCGCACTCACGAGTGTGGTGCAACTTCGTTGTGCGTTCACGATTAATATTCTTTAAAATTTTCACTAATAATTTATTTTAAACTTAAAATTAACAGAAAATATTTCGATATTTATACAGTTTTCAGTTACAATATCGCGCAATTAGGCGCCAAGCATGAGTGAGCGTGCCATTCTTTTGTGAAAATAACCAAAATTTTATCCAAAATATATTATGTGATGGCTGCAAGCACTATATAGGCGCTTACAGTACAGAATCCAGCACGCGCCAATTTTCTCGCGAATACGGCATCATCTTTCTCGCTCGCGGACCGCGAATCGCAAGTACCGCGACTCAGCTTCAGAGAGCTGGCGCGACAACCTGTGTTATAGATTCGTCCGGCGGGAAATGTAAGGCCTCGCCGAAGCGAAATTAAATTGCTCAAGGCGATTCCTAGAGATACTAAATAGTATCCTCAATCATTGCAAAGCTGCCTCGATCATCGAGACTAGCAAGGGTGCCGACCGGCACAGGAGCAGCATGGCTGACTACTGGCGGAAACGCAGCAACGACGGCGGAGATCAGCAATCCAAGGAAAATGCTCCATCACAGGTCCAGCAGTGTTCAGTGGAAGTGTTCACAGGCCACCGGAAAAGCGGCGCAGCAACCAGTCAGTGGAGGAGCAGCCGGTCCCAGCAGAGGGACGGTCACGCATTGTGGCAGAGAAGGTGCAACTCGGTAGGCGGAGACTAGTCTCGGTACCGGCAACATTGCACTCACCAGTGAGATGGAAGCTGCTGCCACTGGAGATCGCGCCACAGCGACTGACGAGGCCTCCACTATACCTGCTCAGCATGTGACAGCAGGCAGCGCAGGGACACATCACCGAGCTTTCTGTGTCCACGGCGATATCTCTGCTGCCAGCGACGCCATCTGCCGTGATCTCTCTGATGACGACAATATTGACGAAGGCGACAACGTGAACACAAACCACGAACGAGTAAAAGAAACCACCAAGACTTTGCACCGTAGAACTGTCACCATATACACCGCCAAGGACCGTCAGCCTTGCGGAAGAAAGTACGATTTGCCGTGTCCGAGAACCTCTACACTGGAAAGGACCAAAACAGCAACGACTGTTGAAATCCCACAAAGTGGACGCTGTGAACCGCGGATCCAATACCGCACTTATCGCGGTTGTCTACCGCATACAAATGGCCCTTTTCAGGACTACCACAAACTGTATATAAACAGCCTTTTTCAGGGCCAACATATTCTTTAATACATTATTGATAGACTGTAAATATAATATAATTAGTTAACCGGATACATCAAGACTAGATTTAGACCTGACAACACCTCGTCTTCACTGCAAACCTACTCCTAACGCTTAGCGGGCAGTAAAGGTCGATACCGATGGCTGGCTGGCATACTACTACAAACACACTCACGTCGTTATATACTAGAAAGAATTGCCGATAGCTCTGATAACTAACTGTTCAGCTCTAATAATAATAGAGAGGACGGTTCGTGGCCGGGAACGGAGGATATTTTGGAAAACGAATAGAAGACGATTACAATAAACACACAGAAATTAATAACAAGAAATGACAAATATATTCTATCAATCTACAAGACTTACTAGTATACTCGTTCGTTAAAGTCGTAGCATTGATATGCGATAGGAAAGCGTCAAAGTAGCATCACAATGTTCCCTCATCAAGTTTTTGATAGCACGACAGTGAACAGAGAAAGTTCTCGGCAGCACGAGTTCATAAAAGAGCAATTCTTACGCTATCACATAAGGTAATTAAATAATTCGATCACCAATAAGAAGGTGGTTTTTGAGGCTTGCTTATTTGACAATGAGATAATATAAGTGTGGCGACTATAAGCGCCAGTACCACAGACAACTCGTTCTACGACTGCTTGTAAGACAGAACCTTGCCACACGCTGATTTTCTCAAGAATACTTCGTGGGGCCAAGTTTCTCACGAGCGCTCATGGATCGCGAATAGCGAATACCGCAACTCAGCTTCCAGAGAGCCGCTGCAACGACCAAATGCTTACAATTTAGATTCATCTAGTGGATGGATATAAGGCCTGCTGAAGCAAAGTTGAGTCGCTCAGGAGATTTCCCGGCATACATCAAAGTAGTATCTTGTCAAGCTGACTCGCTTAACGAGATTGGCCACTGCTGGCTACAGTGTGCATTAGCAGCAGAGGCACAGCAAAACAGCGGCAGCATTAATGGAGGCGCAGCACCATTCAGTGGCAGTGAGAACGCAGCACTACTTGGTCTAACAGCAGCAGTAGCGAAAGCTCAGCTCAGCCTACCAATAGTAGTAACGGAGATGCAGCTTACCAGCCTACCAGCAGCAGTAGCAGAGACGCTGTCTAACAGTAACGGCAGTAGTGAAGACGCAGTTCGAGCCGACAGTAGCAGTAAAGGCTAAAGAATCCAGAAGTCCCATGGCTATTAAAGCAATCGAAGATCCTACTTCCGCAAGCTTTTATCAAATTTTTCAGAACTGTCGCAAATTGCAATCAAACAGCCCTTTTCGGAGACCATACCTTCCCCCTCCCCCTCCCCCCAATTAGTCGGAATAATATTTCCAGTCTTACGGAAACGTTAAACAATATGATGGATTAATGACCGATTCTTCTGTTTTCCATCATCCGCAAGATTTGTGCAAAATGCCCTTAATAATAAATAGCCTTTTACCCAAATTTAACATATTTTTTACATTTAAAAAAACGTCACATCTTTTACCTTCAAAATAATAACTTTTTTAAAACATGTGTAACTATACTATTTTTTTTTTAAAGTATATCATTTAAAGAATACTAGGCTAAAACTGTATTTGAAAATATTATAAATTTAAAAAGTTATGATTTTTTTAAGTAAAAAAGCACATTTTCCGAACTTAATGTTTACAATTTTTTTTAGTGTTAAAATTAAATTTTTCACTAAAATTGTTCCATTTCCTTAAAGGATGAAATTATATACTGTAGGTTTTAGTCGATCGTCATTATTCGTTAAAAAATTATTAACAAAAAAGTTTACTAATAAAATTTAACTTTTGGACACAATTGTGCTCCGATGAAACAAATTCCCTGCAAAATATTTTCTTATATTTCTTATATAACTTTTGTGTTTTTAGAGTAGAGAATTTGTGTCTTTAAAAGCAAAAAATTTGTGTTTTAAAGCAAGAAAATTGTGAAATAATTATTGCAAAAAGACATATGTCAAGGTCAAGATCATTGAAGGATAGTCTCTTATACTACATAATTACTTTAATAACTAATAAATTCTCATTTGAAAAACCGATTACTAATATAGAGTCAAAGTTACATGAAATTAATATAAATGATTATGACTTATGACTTTGATAAAATGATATTTGATTTTTCAATTCCAAATGATAAATGGTTCATTAATTTAACGAATCATAATATACTAGTGGAAGTCCAATGTTTAATGTAATTAGGAGAAGATTTTGTCTGTCTCCCCGAAATATCGGTAATTATTGAATAAACATATAGAAAATAATTTAAATAAATTAAAAATAAATGATGAGTCTGTTGCTAGAAATCAGATGCTTCCATTACTGTTGCAAATAAAGTGCAATTAAAAAAGATTTAAAGTCATAATTATGTTTTGTCAGCTCTGTCAAGACAAAAGAATTTGTAAACGACAACTCACAAATTCTTTTTACTAGAACTAACAAGGACAAAGAACAACACAGTTGTAATAATTGATAGCACGAATGTGATTAAAATGGAAACATTATTATCTAATTTTAATAATTATCTAATTTTAATAATTACGTTGAACTAAGTAGGAATCCAATTAATAAAATGTTAACTGAATTAAAATCTTTGTTGAAAGTATGGAAGCAGCATGAATATACAATATATAATATCACAACTTACTTATAATTTTTTAAAATCTACAAATGCGATTCTATCGAAAGTGTACGATTGTCAAAAATTCATAAGCAGAATAATCCTTTACATATTATTATGTTATCTATTGGAAATCCATTACATAATTTAGCGAAATTTTTATATAAAATTTTAAAGTCCAATTTAGAAAGACCTTATGGAAATGTAAAAAATAGCTTTCAATTAAAGTTAAAGATTTGGCGAACCGAAGATTACTTTGCTACGTTTACGAAGATACTACATTTATCCTTTCTGTCGCTTTTTACTAATGCTCATTGAGCTAGCAATTAAAATAATAGAACACCGGTGGTGTTATATACAGCAATCTATAAATGTACCAAAAAACGAATTTTTTAAGGTTTTCAATTTGATTCTTAATTCCACGTGCTTTAATTCCACGTGTTTAATGGGAAATATTATAAATAATCTTTTGTTATCGATGGAATCTTCTCTATCTCCCAAGTCGCTGACTTAGTCATGCAAGAATTAAAGAAGATATCTATTGAGAGCTTACCTTTTGACTGTATTTTTATGTCAGATATGTAAATGACATTGCAACAAACAATATTAACATTATATTAAACACTTTTAATAGTTTTCATCCTAAGTTGAACTTTACAGTTAAAGTAAAAGGGGATCATTTAGATTTTCTTGATGTTATTTTAATGAATAATGAACAGAGTTTAATTTTTTACTGGTATTATAAATTTACCTTTCTTAATTTTTAATCGTGTCATCCAATGTGTCATCATAAAGTAGGATTACCACCATTATAAAATTAGTAGATAGAGTGATTATGCTGTCACATCCGGGCTTTCATAAAAAGAAATTAGATTTAATTATTAACATCCTTCTTAACAATGGATATCTTTTAGATTTTATTTTCAATCATATAAAAAATAGACTACGTGTACAGTTCGATCATCTTAGAAGAGTCTCAACAAATAATAAACAGTCATTAGCAAACAATAAATTAATAAAATTTTTTTTACTCTTCCGTACGTTTCTTCGATTGTGGATAAATTTAAAAGATTTTTCAAAAATAATTGTGCGATATTTTTGGCTTACATGGGAATGAACAAATTAAGTTCATTCATAAAAGTACAAAAGAATAAATTACCATCGTTGTTTCGTTCTAATGTAGTATATAAAATAAATTGCCTAAATTGTAATGCCTTGTGGGGCAAACCAAACGATTATTGAAAACAAGAATTGATGAAAACCGTAAGTACATTAATAGAAATATCGATCAGAATTCGGTAATTACTGAACATAGAATAGAATGATTCAATCATGACTTTGATTGGAATAATATCGAAATTTTAGATGAAGAAAGGATTCTCAATAAACATCTTATCTCAGAAACTATTTTAAATTTATTATTCCTAAATCTATTATTAAAAAAGAGAGTAATGCTTTAAATATAAAGAGCGACACGGATCTTTTGAATTCGTTACATCATGATATTATTTGTGGATAGTGCTGCTTCCAGATTGACTTAATAATTTTATTTCTGATAAACAAATGAAATTTGCTATTGACCTCTCATAAGCAAATTGAAACTCAATATATTCAGATCGGTTTCTTATTATATTGTACAGAATATCTGTTAATCTGTTTCTCAAGTAAGTAGTGGTCGGTGTACAATTGTTAATTCGATATTAAGCTATTATTCTTTATTAAAATCTTTATTAAAATCTTATTTTTTAATTTATATTATAGTGACTCATAGTAGTTTGAGTATCCGATGAGATATACAATAGATAAAGATAACAGTCTTGACGAAAATTAGAGTTTAATGATGTATTTTACACTTTTGACAACACATATCTAATGAATTCAATATATACTGGAAAATTACATAATTTTTGCACTTTAAAGAGGACGTAATATTGATATCGAAACGTCTGAGATTATATTATATTTTTGAATATATTAATCATTATTATCATATTGAACATCTTGTATAGGCTCACAAATTTCTTTAAGTTTTTATTGTAATGATTAATATCTTGACGAGGATCGCCACACGAGCAGGCCTCAGTTAAATTTTTTCGAAAGAGCTCGTAATTAAATTGTAGTGATTTGAGCGGATACGGTTGACTGTCACAATTTCTTCGCGGTTGAGAAACTTCTGATGGTTAGACGATGGTTAGAGGCTTAGATGAAGAACTCGAGAAATGGTCCGAATAAAGTATATCCTTTATAAGCGTCTGCTCAGATAAATAGGTCCAAAATTTTCGGGCGTTGTCAGCCTTAGACTCCAATTGATAGTAGGGAATGCGATATGTCAGCCGAATGTTTGAGGCAAAAAGAATGTACATTCTTAGACATGAAACAGTTAAGAGCATTCGATACATTTTGACGATTTTTAAATTTCATCACAACGTTTTATATAAAGCTTTTTCATTTAGTCAATATTGTAATATACTTAACTGCAATATTATATGACTGAGAACGCAATCACTTATTAACCAAGAGGACAGGCAATTTCTTTGTACGATGTTTATGTTTTTTTCACTTTCTGACTGGATATTCTTTGTTAATATATTAAATATTATATATATTAATTATTATATATTTGCTGAAGATGGCTAAAATTAATAACCGAAACGTTCATACTAACATCTTTTAATACTATTGATGATTATATAAGTGTAGATTGCGCACCTTTTACCGCTCCAAACTAGCCTCCTTAAATCTGTTATTTTTACAATTATTAGGAGTTCTATTTTATATATAGTCATTATTCGAGAATGATTTTTCAGTTTTATAGAAACTATAAACTAATCATAAATCGAAAATCTTTGAATTTTGATAGAAATAAATAAAAAAAAAGTGATTCTATCGTTCTTCTATGATAAATATTAACAATTTGCTATTATAGTTAATATTAATTATTATAATAATTATTAATAAAATAGCTTATTAAAAAATGGTGACTTTAAAGAGAAAGGTATTACATTAAATTTAAAAAAAAAGCCTATAGAGAAAAAGATTGTAATTTTGCAACAAATTGTATAAGATATTATAGCATCATGAATATGCATACTTGTTCCTAAAATATTTGTATAAGAAACAAATCAACAATTTAATGATATCAAATTTCAACCGAATATATTTTTGGATACTAATGATATTCGACTATCCAGTCGGATAGTAAAAAAATGCCGGATAATATCAGATACCGGTTATTTTCCGGATATCCGGTGCATCCCTACTCTTTACTATATTGTGACGCATTTGCCGCGGGATCCATCAACGAGGAAGAAGAAGAAGAAGTCTTTTTCTGATATTAAGAACACAATAAAATTGACTTAAATCATTTTTTTATGATATGGATCATCATTATCATGATTAAAATCATAAATAATCCAATTAATCATTTCTACTTACATTTTAACTGTGCAGTAAGTCCGAATTTTCTGATGTACAAAGGGTTAGAATAACCTCAACACGCACTTTAAATGGTATAATTACATAGTGCTAATGGCGTATTAGAAAATCGCCAAGCAAGGAAATTGTAGATGTGGTACATAAGTCCCTCCCCTCCTTCAGCTTCAGCACAACTGCTCAAAGCGTGGTCGATTGCCTAAACTATGAAAATCGAATGGAGTTACGCTAACTCTTGTGCATACTGAGGATTAAGGGTGGCTTTGAACTGCGAGCCTGGCTTTATTGGTGTCCTTGGTGAAGAAGACGACGAGATCGTCTGCATATTGTAGAATGCGGACGCCGTCTTGAATATATAGTTCAATATTACGGATGTAAAATACTGAACAGTAGCGGACTCAAAGTAGAACCTTGAGAATCAGAAGAACCTGTGAGAAAGCCTTTTTCCATCACAAATATATATCTTTCGAAGATTAGGTTGCCGATAAATTTTCTCATCCTGACCGGGATCCCTCTTTGAGGTAATCGAGAAGAATGGACGGGATGACATTGTCGAACGCAGTTCTCGAGAAAAGCGCAGATAGTCTTGTTAACAACGAATCCACTGTAATTAGTCAAAATGACGAGATTATCAGTGCAAGATCGATCGGCTCTAAAACCCAGCTGGAATTTAGCTTGGAACCATGAGCTTGGATGTCATGAGCTTCCACGAACCACCATAAACGAAGATATATGGTTTTTTCCAGGATTTTCAGAAAGTAGAAGATGAGATAAGCCGAAGCCACCAGGCTTGAGGATAAACACAACTAGCGATTCAAGCCAAGATTTCAGAAAGGTATTGTTATTTAAGATTCTATTGTTTAGAGATAGCAGATGTTCCAGAGATATTCTATTGTTTAGAGATAGCAGATGTTGATTAGGAGAGAAACTCTTAATAATTTGATAATCTAAATGGTCCAAGCCGGTCTGAGTTTTAGGTTAGAGAGCACCGCTCGAAGCTTCTCGAGATCCACTGGAGCATTTAGAGGAGCATATATGGGTCTTGTGAGATCCTTAGTTTGCATATCGGGTAAGGATTTCAGACTGCCATCGTTGCAAAAGGCCGAACAGAATTTAACAAAAACTTTTCTGAAGAGGTTTTTTTCGTTTTTTGAATTATCTGTATTAAGTCCCGTTTTTTAGAGGCTTTAATGAGTCCCCAAATATGAAATGTGGGTGTAGATCGGTTAATACATAATTTCTATCAACTTTTCCTTTTAATCGTCTTCAAGGTGTAAGTACTTTAGACAGCAATTCTTTTGTATTCTGAGTAGTTACTGTAGTTAGGAGAATGGTTAAAATTATAAAGGATCTCTTGTCTTTTCTCAACTGCATATCGAGCCGCGTCGCGGAGGAAATCTCCAGGCTAGAATAGAAGTAGATCGTGGGAAGGCTGATCCTTGAGGAATTGTAAATATCATTTTTGAGAATATTAAATCATTGATCATATAGTTCCGCTCCCAAGAGCGGACTCTCTTCTGGATTGCTAAGGGAGGTTGCGAAACAAAATAGTTAAAAGGAGAGCTTCTTGAGCTCTATCAAATTTAATGTTATACAGAAATGTTGCTTTTTTGCTTGTATGAGCTACCAATCTTAAAGGTGATTAGGAAGTGATTACTTCCCCATGTATTTCTGAGAGACGTATCGAAACAAGAGATCGCTAAGTTAGGAAATGCCCAGAAGAGATCTATAACTGAAGGTCGAAAGTCAGGAGCAGTAGCGTGGGAAGTTTGTTCCCGATATTAATTAAATTGAAGTAATTAGCAGCTTTGATTAGCGAGTTGCCTGTGAAGTCAGAATATCCCCATGAAATGTAATGAGGAAATCTCCTATAAACAAGACTAAAGAATAGGAGTTTAAAATTTCTAAGATACGCTGAAAGGTTGTAACAGATGTAGGACATCCAGGATGCCTGTATACGTTAATAACCACACAGAGTTAATTATCGACTTCCAATAATAATTTCAGTCAGTTCTATTAAATGATGACAGTAGTCTCGCACATCCATGATCGTGAAACGTATATGATTCTTAACAATAACATTCCCCTATCACACTTCTCAGGACCTAATATGTCTTTCCTAATGACATCCCTGCCGGAAATTCCTAATAGATCCATATAAAAAAAAAACATCCATAGGTTGAATATG
>Ga0157364_1008913_pt1 | contig 10398 bp, 10 predicted proteins | sample AttsexASBM2_FD_111476 | JGI IMG/M metagenome (GOLD analysis project Ga0157364, IMG submission 111476) | Fungus gardens microbial communities from leaf cutter ant in Ribeirão Preto, State of São Paulo, Brazil - Atta sexdens ASBM2 | ecosystem: Host-associated > Fungi > Mycelium > Unclassified ... | reverse complement strand
ACAGACCATATTGTATTTATATAAATAGAGGAGCAATGCAGCGAGGGCTCCTTGTCGAGTTCTCTTGTAATCCCCACTACTAGATAGCCTACTGAGAGCTTTGCTGAAGTAAGTATACTACAAGTGCCATTCCAGCAAGTGGTTGCTACAACAAATGTGAGGATAAAGGAAGGGGATGAGTAAAAGACAGCATTTTCAATGCCTGAGGGGTCATTTGAACCCATAGTAATGTTCTTTGGGTTGACTAACTCACCAGAAACATTTCAGACAATGATAAATGACTTGCTTAGAGATTTGGTGGTAGAAGAAAAGATAGTGGTATTTATTGATGATGTGATGATAGCAACAGAGACCAAGGAAGGACATGATGAGATAGTAGAGGAAGTATTGAAGAGGTTAGAAGGGAATGATTTGTTTGTAAAGCCAGAAAAGTATATGTGGAAAGTCAGAGAAGTGAGGTTTTTATGAGTGATAATAAGAGAAGATAGAGTAAGAATGGAGAAAGAAAAAGTGCAGGAAGCTATAGAATGGCCGGTGTCAAGAAGTACAAAGGATGTGCAGAAGTTTTTGAGGCTAACAAACTACTATAGACAGTTTGTAAAAGATTTTGCTAGGATAGCAAAGCCCTTACATGAGATGACGAGGAAAGAGATGAAATGGATTTGGGGAGAGAGACAGCAGAGAGTGTTTGAAGAATTGAAGGAGAGATTTATAACAGAACCAGTCTTGGTAACACCAGACTTGGATAAAGAAATGAGAGTAGAAGCAGATACATTAGATTTTGCGATGGGAGAAGTATTGTCGATGAAGTGCAAAGATGAGAAGTGGAGGCCAGTGGCTTATATCTCAAAATCATTGAACAAAGCAAAAAGAAACTATGAGATTCATAACAAAGAGATGTTAGCAATCATTCGGTGTTTAGAGGTATGAAGGCATTTTCTAGAAAGAGCCAAGGATCAGTTTGAAATTTGGGCAGATCATAAGAACTTGGAGTACTTCATGAAAGCTCAGAAGTTGAATCGAAGACAGGCAAGATGGTCATTGTATTTGTCAAGATTTGATTTTTCTTTGAAGCATGTAGCTGGCAAGAGTATGGAAAGAGCAGACAGTTTGAGTAGAAGAGTAGATTAGGCAGAGGGAGTGGAACGAGATAATGAAAACCAAGTAATGTTGAAGAAAGAATAGTTAGAGGTAAGAGCAATGGAGCAGTTAATAGAAGGACCAGAGGAGAAAATAGTGAAGAAAATAAAGGAGGCTAAAGATAAGAATAAAGAAGTGATAAAAGCAGTAGAGGAAATGAAGAAGGCAGAAGTTAAGATATTGAGAAATAAGGAATGGCAGATTGAAGAAGGATTAGTATTGAAGGAAGGAAGAGCGTATGTTCCAAAGAATGAGAAGCTGAGGGTAGAGATTATTTGGCTTTATCATGATACAGCAATAGCAGGATATGGGGAACAGTGGAAGATGGTGGAACTAGTCATTAGGAATTACTGGTGGCCAGGAATAACAAAGGAAGTAAAACGATATGTGGAGAGGTGTGATCAGTGTCAGAGGATGAAGAATAGAGCAGAGATGCTGGCTGGAAAATTAAGATCTAACAAGGTACTGGAGAAACCATGGCAATATATATTGGTGGACTTTATTACAAAGTTACTAGTATTAAAAGGTCATGATTCGATCTTAGTGGTATGTGATAGGTTTTCAAAAATGTTCCACTTTGTGACGACGACAGAAAAAACAATGGCGGAAGGATTAGCAAAGTTGTTTAGAGATAATGTGTGGAAGTTGCATAGGTTACCAGAGAGTGTGATATCAGATAGAGGACTGCAGTTTGCAGCAGAGTTGACAAAGGAGTTGAACAAAATATTAGGGATAGAAACAAAGTTGTCTATGGCATATCATCTACAGATAGATGGACAAACGGAGAGGACAAATTAGGAGCTGGAACAGTACTTAAGGATGTATGTCAATCATAGGCAGAACAATTGGTCAGAATAGTTGGCAACAGCGGAATTTGCTTTTAACAATAAGATACATATAGTAACAAAGTCATCACTGTTCCAAGTCAACTATGGAAGAGAACCAAGGATGAGCTTTGATATTAGGAAAAAAGGGAAGAATGAGAAGGCGGAAGAGTTCATGAGGGAAATGAAGGAGAGACATAAAGAAGCAAGGGTGACATTGGTGAAATCATAGGAGGAAATGAAGAGACAGGCAAATAGAAGTAGAAAAGAGGTAGAGGAGTATAGAGTAGGTGACAAGGTACTGATTAATACAAAATACATGGGAGGAATTAGAGAATTTGAAGAATGCGATAGAGAAGATAGAAGAATTTGAGAAAGGAAGATTTGAAGAAGAAATATGGAAAATAAGAATGAAGAAAGAGAAAGAGATAAAGTTGAATCTGGAAGCAGAAGAGTTCAAAAGAGGGGAATTGCCAGGGAAATATACAGTGAAGTTGTTATATAGGTGAGATGATAAGAAATTTGATAAAGAATATCTGAAAAAATTAAAGAGAAACTGGAATAGGTAGAAGAACGAGAGAAAAGAGGAGAAGAAGGAATATATGAAGAAGCTAGAAGAAAGTTTGAAATGGAATAAGAGAGATAAGCAGATGAGTAAGAAGATCTAGGGGGACAAAAAAGAAGTTCCTCTAGAAGCAGAACCTTAAAAGAGGGAGTACTGTTATGGGATGCTTAAACACTAACGATTTTATTTTTCTTTTCCTTTATTTTTATTTTAGATAATGAAGAGGCACATGACACCACAGTCACATGATAGGACACATGATGTAACATCATAGGCCTAGAACATAGTGGAAGGATCTGGAAGATGACGTCAGAGCACATGTATACAACATGGTAGCCTTAAGTAGAAAATGAAGCAAATATAAGATTGAAGCATGGACAATAGGGCAGGCTTAATTATTAGTAGCATGGACCAGGCATGTTGTGTATATATAGGACTCTAATTTAGCAGAGACTTCTTGTTGAGTTCTCTTGTGAACTTTCCACTCTATATTCTACTAAGAGATTTACTCATTTGTGTTATCATTTGTCATCGTGATAAGTGGTTGCCACAACAAAACTGTCATACAATATGACACTATATCATATATATATCATATGTTACAGTCATAATCATATAATTACATGTTACACAAAAGAATGTAAAAAGTTCTAAAACAATAATATTATACTATATGTTAATAGTATATAGCATATATGCTTTTTAGAGTAGGCTAGATTTAGTATAGCATAGACTATTAGTCCAGTGTATATAAGATAAATACTTTGTACTTAAAATTCTATTGAGTTTTTTTTTTAATCAACTATTTATTACACAAGGCATAGTGGTAGTTTATGCTTATATAAGAGATTACTATAGGATTGAATCTTACAGTAGGATAGAGATAGGTATAATATATATAATAGAGAGCTATTATCACTATACTATCTTAATTTCTACTCTATTGAATTTTCTTGTGTTAACTTTAATATAAGGTTTTTTTTGTCTTAATACTTTGAAACTTCAGTTGTAATATAATTAAACATGAAAAAAGAACCAAATAAATCTATACTAGAAGAATGAATAAGTAGAAGGGAAAATACTTTTTTTTACAAATGTTTGAAGCAGATTAGATGTTAAAAAAGTGTTATTTATGATATAATTAGATAGATTGGATATATTTGGATAGATATGTGACATAATATTCTAAATTTTTTCACCAAAGTATATAATTACCTGAATACTATTATTTCTAGATTATGTTACTAGATTGAAATATATTTATATTTTATAATATTTAAAATAGTTATTATTTTTAAAAGATCTTATTCTACCCTCTTAGATTTTTTCTAGAAATAAGTGCTATATATTAAAGTTAAAGATAACAAACTTAGTTTATAAGAACATTATAGAAGAATCTAGAATAACATCATATAGTATGTATTACACATATTAATCTTAAGGAAAATGCATAGCTTTTAGAGTAAGCTGAATCTAGTGTAGCATAGACTAACAGTCTAGTATATAAGATAAACACTTTTATACTAGAAACTCTATTGAGTTTTCTTATGTTAATCCAATATAAGGTTCTTCTTTTGACTTCACTCTATAAGTCTTAAGTTGTAATAGATGGAAAGATAATATACTGTGTTACTGATATTATCAAGGACTTCCAAACTGAATCCAGGATCTCATCTATATGTGGAAAGAGAAGAAATCTACTTCTTTCTAAGCAATATACTTCTTAGTCATAGTTATCAACAACTACTATTGGGAAAGAAAAAGAGAAAGTAACTATATCTACAATTTTTTCATTTGTTTCCCACCCCAAGTACCTATACCTCTAATAAGAACAAACCAAAATAGTTAAAGAATAAAAGTGATACTTTAACAATAATCTATATATCCATTGTGAAAAAAAGTTACTGAGTTAAAGCCTGTTTCTTTAGACAATACAAGATTTCAAGCTAGATACATAAAAGCAACTCTTTTTGTACTAGAAGCTACTCTGACTATGTAGTCAGAAAATTAGAATATGGCTCTATAGACTTTGTATAGATTGTAGACTATATTAATCTTGTCTATGTAACTATGAGTCTTATTTGTTTCAGTACTGTCTATTAGATATAGTTTATACTGTATTATCTAAAATTCAATAAGGGCCTCTTAGAAGTCTAAATGAGTTAGTTAAGTATTATTCAGAAATATAGAAGCAGGAGTTAGAATGATCTTCAGCTTCAGTTTATGTGCTATATCTCTATGAGTCATACTGGTTGCATATTTTGAATAAGATACTCAAGAATAAGAAATGGCTAAGTTTACTAAGAGATAGAAGATATATCATTGCTAATATTAGAAGTAGATAGTAGTTTTAGTTGATTTTCAAAATAAGACTTTATGGTATAAACTACCAATATATATACTAAATATATGTCACATCCTATTTTCCAATCATATTCATTCTAACCCATGAATAATCTTTTATCTCTTATCTATACTCTCTAACTTCTTCCAATACAGATCATATCTGTTCATTCCAGCTTAGATATTCTCACTAGTCTTAATTAACTCTATGAACCTTTATTCCCTAACATCTAAGGATTACTAGAAATTAGAGTAACTTACTTAGTAGTTACATTCCAGATAGCTATCTTAGATATACTAACTAGTATATAATCTAGTAGTTTATACTGTAGTAGTCATCCTAAAAATCAACTAAAAATAGTATCTCTCTTTCAGTATTATTAATGACATATCTTACCACCTTCTAGTAGTTTTCTACCCTCTAAGTCTCTAAGTCCCATTCTGAAATATACAATCTATGTAACTAATAGAAACATAGCACATAAGTTGAAGCTAAAGGTTATTCTAATCTGCCTTCTGTATTCTTATATAATGCATAGAACATTTATTCTGGACTTCTAAGATACTCTTCCAGATCTTGGATAATGAGATGTAAACTACATTTAACAATATGCTATTTAGAGTAATTATCTAGAATAGAGATTGCTAAGTATTATTCTAGTTATTAGTAATCTCTAAATATTAGAGATGGATATTCATAGAGTTGGCAAGAATCTAGTGAGAATATCTGAGATAGAATGGAGATGATTGATTTACACTCTTCAATCTCTTCTAGTGCAAATGAGAAAGAGGTATTATCTATAAGTTGGAATAAATGAGGCTAGATTAGAATATGATATTGCTGCTCTTCCATTTGAACTTACTCATTCTGACACTTATATCACCTTTAGTCTACAAATCAGATCACATTTAGAATCTTATCAGACATGCAAAGCTTGAACTCTAATTTTTTTATTTAAATTTCTTTTCTTTTTCTTTTTCTGTTTCTTTTCTTCTTGGATCTAGGGTTAGGGTTATAGTGACATCATGATCACACTATCACACATCAGTCACATCAGATGACATGGTTACAGTAATGGTCACACAATTACAGAGATATAAGAAATAGAATAGAAGGTCTAAGGATAATGATGTCATAATAACATGTACAATACATGTTAACCTCATAGCTGACACATGGTCTTTAGGGCAGACTAGAGATAGTTGAGCATGGACCATCACTAGTTAGTATATATAGGTAGATATATTGTACTAAGAACTCTATTGAATTCTCTTGTGTAAACCCTATACAAGGTTCCTTTCCTTGACCTACCCTAAGGTCTTGAAATTGTAACAAACCTGGTTTTCTGTGCTCTGATTAACTCTGGCTCCACCTATTTTTTTTGTTAATACTACATTCATATAAAGATACAAGATTTCTATTATCCCAATATTATTTAATAATCCATTAAACAATATTATCTCTGAAATAGCCTCTCTGCTTGTCATTTTTCCATTCAGTCATGAGTAACAAAAATCAAGCAAAAAAGAGGTTATACTAGAATGTAACAAGAACTATACAACACTAGCTCTTAACTGTATACTAAAGAATATAAAGGGGATAATATCAGTATTAGAAATTGAGAGAAGGGATAGAAGTAATAGATATAACAAGTTTCTTTCTGAGTATTGATCTAATACATCTAGGCAAACTCCTTATTGATAAAAGTTCTGGTTGCACCAGAGTCCAATCTAGTGAATAGATTGCAAAACTTCTTAAGAGTCTCTAATAACACTATCTATCCCAAATGATACACTTTAAAGACACTTCTCAAGTCAAACCTTATGACTAAAGATATCAACTGATACTTATCTTACCAGTCTTTTCCAAGCTGCTAGAACTCTCTGAAACTTGTCTGAAAGTAATAGAAGGTACTAATAATGCTCACTTGATAAGATAGTAATTAAACTGCTTACAAGTGGGGAAATTTGGATAGAAATTCTTTTCCTTCCTCCCTTCTACTCATAGCTTATATATTAGTTTAAAAATACAGAGAATGGAAATAAAGAATGGAAACCAAAACCATAAGGAAGATTACTAAGGTCTTATGAGCACATAGTTCTTTCTCTATTTGTAACCTGACATCAATCCAATGATCATTCTCTGCTTACAAGTACCAATTCTATTCCTCCTTATTCATTCCCACTAGTCACCTCTACTTGTAAGTCTATTCTGGACTCCTCTTGCTTTGGATCTATTATATTTCTATCTTATCCTGTTGTCTAAATGTTTGTGGCTATGTTGATTGTACTTGCAAGTGCCCATACTTTGTAGCTAGTCTTTTATAAGTGTAGTGGCATCTTTTATTCCTAAAGACTTTGTTTTCTTGAGATCTAGTTTGATTAATAGCTACTATACTGTTTTCTAAATAAGTCTTAAGTGCTTAAAAACTTGATAAGAGTATGTCTTTTTTACAAAAAAGCATTCTCTGGTATAATCTCTTCTCCTCACTATAAGTGACTGTTCTCAGTCTTCTCCAAAACTGCCAACTAGCTTATGAACATAATTTCTGTGTTCATAAGCACTATATATGTTGTCTTGGGCTACACTACCTTCTTTGATTTTTTTCCAACTTTTCTATCAGAAAAGTCTGATCTCTATCTATGCTTTCTTGATTAAGGCTAAATATTTCTCCTATCAAAAACATTTTATCTACTGTATTAAGACTACTGACCTAAGCAACTTTCTATATCACTCTGATAGCTTCTATTTCTATTGATTTAACTTTTCTTTATTTCTTAGGCTCTTTTCCTCTTTTTCTCCTCTTATATAACTAGCAGAATATTCTTGCCTCACTTGTTATTTGGCTGCTCTGTAACATTGGATAAGAGAGTTAATGTAACATCCTCTTTTAGAGAAATGAGATGATCTGATGGCTAGTATTCTTGCCAAGATTTATCAGGTCTCTACTCTGTTATATGCTACTGATGAGTCTTTCTCAGATCTCTAGCCAAAGCTTTTGTTACCAAGCTGCTTTCTGTTTTGCTAGTTTTTTTTCTGATCTTAAACTTAGCAATATTACCAAGTTAAGTAAGTCTGATCTTCTCTTGGTAGCCCTAACCAATCTGGACATTCTTATAAAGGCCTTTGACTCTTCTACTTCACTTACTCTCAAACTGTCTATTTTTTTATTTTCTCCTTCTGCTTATGCTTTTTCTATGTCTGGTAGGATTTTTACTATTTTTATTTATTTGTCAACTAACTGATACATCTCTTTTAGCTTTTCCAATCTTTGCTTTCTCCTTGCCAGATTTTATTCTTGATCCTATTTTAGATCAGGCTCTAACATCTCCTCCAGTTTTTAGACACTCTGGGCTACAAGTATACTATTGTTATGGCTTAGAGCTCAATTGTTAAGCAGTAAGACAACTCTTGTATTGAGTAACACAAGAGAACTCGATAGAGTTTCTAGTACAAAGTAGTCTACCTTATATACTAATCCTCATGGTCCGTGCTAACTACTGTGCACTCTACCCTAAATAACCATGAGTCTAACATGAGGCCAGCATATGTTGTCCATGCTATATAACATCACTTTGTTCTAGAACCTTTTTCCTTCTTCTTCTATGTCTCGTGATCAGTCTTGTGACTTCGCCATCAATTTGTGAATGATGTGACAGCGTGACTGATAAACCCCAAACCCAAGTTGTTCTAAAAATAGAAAAATAAAAGAAAAAAGAAAAAAGAAAAATAAAATGAAATGAAGAAAGAGAAATGAAATTAAAGTCCACCGTCAACGATCTTGACATTACCCCCCTTTTAAGATTTCTCCTCCGGAGAAACTCTCCAATCTCTTCTCCTTATCTTTTCATTTTCTTCCTCCATTTCTTCCATTATCCACTTCAAATATTTACTCTCATCGATTTGCCTATCGTCCTTCCACTTCCTCCAATTTTTTTCTAATTTTTTCAAATATTCCACCTCAAATTTCTGATCATCCCATCCATACAACACCTTTGCCGTAAACCTTCCTGGTAACTCCATCCTTCTATATTCATCTTCCTCCCCTACTTGTCGTCTCACCACTATTTCCCCTCATCCGAACTCTTCTATCAGTTCTTCTGTATTTTTCAAGTTTTCTCTCCTTTTCCAGGTATCCCCCTCAGCTGTGAATCCCTTCCACCATATCAATTACTTTTCTACTCCTCTTATTCTTTTCTTGTTCAATATTTTTTCTACTTCCCATTCTTTTACTCCTTCTACCTCTACTGGTTTTCCCTCTTCCTTCTTTTGCCCCTTCACTTGTTCCTTATATCTTACTATCCGGCTAACATTTACTACTGGATGGATCCTCATTGAACTCAGCAATTGTAATTTTACCACATTCGACGATACTACCTCCTCTATTGCATAAGGACCCATATATCTCTCCATCAACTTCTTGCTCGGTCTCTCTTTGAACACTAGATCTTTAGTGCTCAGTGATACTCGGTCTCCCTTCTTCCATACCTCTGTTTCTTTCCTTCCCCTATCCGCATATCTCTTCATCTCCTCCTGAGTTTTCCTCAATGCTGCCTCTGCTTCTTCCTGCACTTTCTTTATTCTTTCCATGAATGCTGTCACACTTTCTACTTTTCCTTTTCTTCTTATGTCTCCTCCCATCCTTAACTCTTTTCCATAGTTTGCCATGAATGGCGAAACTTTGGTTGCCATGTGAACCTTATTGTTCACTGCAAACTCAGCTGCTGCCAACCACTCTGGCCAATCCTTTTGTCTATGTTCAATAAAAAATCAGAGATACTGCTCCAATTCTTGGTTCATCCTCTCCGTCTGCCCATCTGTCTGAGGATGAAATGCTGTCAATAGTTTCATCCTTATCCCCAACATTCTATTTAACTCCTTCGTCAATTCTGCAGCAAACTGGGGTTCCCTATCTGATACTATGCTTTCCGGCAACCCATGTAATTTCCATACATTGTCCCGGAACAGTCTTGCCAACCCCTCTGCTAATGTTCCCTCCGTAGTTGCCACGAAATGTGTTATTTTTGACAACCTGTCACATACCACCAATATCGCATCCTTCCCTGCTACCACCGGCAACTTTGTGATAAAATCTACAGTTAAGTGTGACCACGTCTTTTGTGGTACCTCACTCAGCTTTAACTTCCCCGCCGGCTCCTCAGTCCTGTTCTTTATCCTCTGACATAAATCACACCCTTCCACATATTTTCCTACATCCCTTGTCACACCTGGCCACCAGTAGTTTCTCGTCACCAATTCTACTGTCTTCCATCTCCCTTCATGTCCTGCTGCCGGTACATCATGGTGTAACTGGATTACCTCTACTCTCAATTCCTCATCCTTCGGCACATAGATCTTTCCTTCCTTCAGCACTAAATCCTCTTCTGTCTTCCACTCATTCCCTCTTAGCTCTTTTACTCCCGCCTTCTTCATCTCTTCTACTACTCTAACTACATCCTCATCTTTACTTCTAGCTTTTCTAATTTTTTCTACTAGTCCTTCCTTGGGTCCTTCTACTATTACTT
>Ga0157364_1008912_pt1 | contig 10398 bp, 7 predicted proteins | sample AttsexASBM2_FD_111476 | JGI IMG/M metagenome (GOLD analysis project Ga0157364, IMG submission 111476) | Fungus gardens microbial communities from leaf cutter ant in Ribeirão Preto, State of São Paulo, Brazil - Atta sexdens ASBM2 | ecosystem: Host-associated > Fungi > Mycelium > Unclassified ... | reverse complement strand
TAATATTATATTATAACAGATTTTGGCTTTGGTAAAATCAGCGGTTTATATGTTTTTTTTTTTTTTTTTTTTTTTTTTTTTTTTTTTTTTTTTTTTTTCAAAAATTGAGGAAGTACTGAACAGTATGAAGTCTTGTCAACGTTTCAATATTGTTGCTGGTTGAACTTTCTTCCGCGACTTTCCACGACGACTGCGAAACTAAGAGTTCTATTCTTTGCTACAGTGTTTTACTAATTATTATACCTTTTATAAATCTCCTAGAATTTATCTCATTCTTGTTCTAATTAATGTAATGATTTGTTTGACGTATGCCGAAATTCTCCTAATGCGCTTTTATGATGCTCAATATCAGATAATCTGGTCGCAATTGTCCAATTTTTTTGATAATTTGCACGCTTTTATAAATCACGTATTATTTATATAAAACGTAAAAATATAATCCTAGAAATAATCACGTTACCGTGTTCCACCTCTTATAAATACAACAAACACTGCGTGAAAAAGAGAATTTCCTTTTCCTATTTTTAATTAACGCCGCTGAATCATTTTAGCCGTTGAACGTAAATGAATAGATTATTATCTGTATGTTATATTCGTCGTCGTCCATGAGATCGATGTCTGCAAGTGCGAACGTATCGTTACATAATCGTCTAATTAGTTATCATCCCTGATCCCAGTGGGAACGAGTTACATAAGAACTTTCTCGTTTACAGGATTTCATTCTAGTAATAAACGTAATAAACGCAAAAGAGACAAGTAACAAAATATTCAATATAATCACAATAATCGCCCCATAACAAATAACATAAAGTTTAATTGAGATATGAGACATCTCTTAAAAACGTTTTTAAAAATGTAAAAATGTATAATCTCTGCAAAAAGTGATTGGAATTTATATTTTAATTTATACTTTATATATAAAACTGTAAAAATATATATATGACTTTTTCAGTTTTATATGTAAAGTATAAATTTCTAATTCCAATCACTTTTATGTATATATGAAAATATGAAATATATAATATATGTATATATGAAAAAATTTAATAAGATCATTACATTTAACAATTTTTTTAATGCTTAAATAAAAATTTTCTTGATTTTCTTAATTATTTCTTAAAAATATATTTATTATATTGAAATAATTTTTGATTTAAATGTTAAATCGTCAAACATTTTATATTATTTGCAAATATAATATAGAAAAGTCTGAATTTTTTTCATAATTTTATTTTATTTTGTTAAAAAGTACGTGTAATGTATCTTTAAATAAAATGTTTTTTTGCAAAAATGTCTTTAAGATGTCTTGTTCCGATTTTTATATGCATATTATAGAGTATAGCAATATTTTTTCTTCAAGAATAGAGGAAATTCTTTTATTCGAAAAACAACACATTGTATTGATTCAAGAAATTGAAATTGACATATATACTTGATACAAATAGAGAAAAGATGTTGAAATTGAGATATCCGGTTAAAAAATTAAAGATGTGAATTCTTTCAATAAACATTCTTTCATTAAACATAAAGAGATAAGTATTCATATTCAATCTAATTATTCTAAACACCTAGTGATAGCTTTTCTTCGAGAATAAGAAAAATTTTTTTCTTTTGAAGAATTAACATTGCATTGATTGATAAATAAACATAAGATGCCGTGTCTCCAAGAGATGGCAATAAATCGCATATCATACACCAAAGCTTGTGCATTGCTTACGTTTACAACTTAAATCTGTCTTATAGGCCAGTCTTAGTTGCCACAGACAAAATTCCGTATGCGTAAAGTATGTAAACTTAAGCCGATGAGCCAATCAAGATATTGTTTTAGCTGTACGTAATCTGACGAAAATAGAAATAGCAATAAATTTATCCATAAGACAAATTTCAACCGATTGAAATTCGTTTTATTGAGAAGTTATGGATAAGTTTATTTCCATTTTCGTTAGATTATGTAAACCAATATCCTGATTGGCTCATCGGCTTAAGTTTACCTCTTACGGTCACTGTTGCGGAATTTTGTATGCGTCAGTCCTAATTCTTTATTCCTGCTATTATGCGCAGCTCCTAATTCATCGTTAATTAACCTACTATAGAATTTTGCACACGTCAATTTCGGTACTTCAACTTCATTATATAAAAAAATTAGACATTTCTATGGTAACTCAATTTATTAAAGAACTATCTTAAAGATATGAATTTTTTCAATATTCTCAGTGATAATAATTAAATAAAATATTGGAGTTTAAGATTGTTTTGTGTGCAGATCCAATGAAGAGAGAGAAAAATTGAAATTCAAATAATTCATTCGAATAAAACAAGCAGTTGATTTTTGTCTGATACAACCGAACCGATTGAGTGACAAATGTCGTACGTCTTTGTAAACAATTGCATTGTGCAAATTGCAAACGCAGCATCCGTGCCACGATCACCACGAATAGTGGTAATCATAGCAAGATTCGGCACGAAATTTTTATAGAAACTGATGTGAAACACTGAGAAAACTGATGTAACACTAGCACCGTGCTAGGTTTCGATAAAAACTGTACTAGTGCAGTAATAATAGTGCAAGTTTATAATGTGGTTCAATGGCTGCGTTCAGCAGAGAAAGCAGCTTTGTAACATTCCTCATGATTGGTCTTGCCTTTAGTTTCTCATTGAGTTTAAATGTATAAACCAATCATATTCAAAAACACATCAGAGACATTCATTTTAGTGACATCTATTTTATAACACCTTTAAAAATATATATAACTATGTTCAAATTTGAATTATTTTACAGTATTCTGATTCATTTATTTATAACATTAAAACATTTTTTGTCAAATAAATTAAATAAATTTTTTACATTTCAAGAGTTTTAAATGTCAAAATGTAAATCATTGCGTAGTTATTATTAGAAACATTAAAATTAACACAATGTCAGTGTTACAACATTAATTAAAATAATATAATATAATCATAACATACAATAATGTCACACCTTAGCACGAACTCAATCTCAATTTCAATTTACACTGATCTCCACTGACTTTAAAGACAGTGGAAAAAAAGTTGAATTCAGTGCAAGTTTTTTTTGCCAGTTTTATCAATGAAACATAAATAATTCAGGGTTGCCACATACGTGAAAAATCAGGAAAACTGGGAAAGGTCAGGGAAATTGATCATGGAAAATTGGGAAAAGTCAGAGGAAAATATAAAAAAGTTTGAAATTTTGAAATTTGCTCACAATTCCTTTAAACTGTTCTTATTCCAAATAATTGTTAATTTTTTAAATATATATAATACTACTGATGTAGTCAAATACCTTTAACACTCGCGCATTTTAAATGATTTTAATAAAGTAATTAAAATTTATATTTTATTCATTATTTTTATTTGATAGCTCTTTTTCATCATAATTGGATTCTTTTTTTTCAATAGTAATTTATTTTTTGACTTAAATTTGTACTCAAAATTTTATTATGTTACTAAGCTTCTTTTGCATTCTTTTGCATTTTTAATAATGTAGGTTAGCTTTTTTACAATACTATTATTCTAAATGTTAAAATTTAGATTTTATAGAGAGATTTTATATTGGTCATGAAAAATATTCTATTTTCATCAAAATTTTCTATTTTCTTTTACAAAAAGGTAAAAAAAAGTGTACGCGCTTGTATGTGTGCTCCTTGAAGAAAAAAATTACTTTTTATTCTAAACCTTTTTTCCAAACTATTAAAATAATAATAATTTTTTTCAAAAATGTGTGAAATCTTTAAATTGCGCCAATTATAAACAGAAAATATATTTCGTTGAAACATTAATGTTGTATAACTACTTTTAAAGAATAAAACTAAAGAATAAAAGTGGTCCTTAATAAATAAAAAAACTTTTGTGTAAAAAAACTTGGCGCCACTAGCAAGCTTGGTTTGGTCTAGCGGCACCATTTTTTAAATAAAAAATTTGCTATTTATTAACCACTTGATTTTACTTTTATTCTTTAAAAGTAGTATAAAAATGAAAATAATGGATACAACCTCTGGCTTTAATCATGACAAATGTTATTCAGGATGTGATCCTGAACAATATTCAAAAGGTTTTAGCCGTCGGTCGGACACCTTGTGTAATGCTAATGCCAGCGGTACTGTAACTGTCGAGCCTTATAACTCGAAAAGTACTCAATAAAAGATAACTTTATTATAGTTTCGAAAAGTTCTCGACATCGGTTATTAAATTCTGAAATCAAAAATAAAGTGCTAGTCAAAATGAGAGTTTTTTAAGAAAAATTCAGTTCCGGAGGAACTGAATTTTTGAAGAAAGCTTTATTTTGGTATAACAAATAATGACACAAAAGTCCCCATCGATATATGGAAAAGCGTATTAAAAGTCAAAAGTACCAAAAAATCGATTTTCGAAAATAACTCACGAACGGTTGTTTATACGAAAAAATGTTTTATATAAAAGTTAAAAATCATTAGATTCTCTGTAAAAAAAGATAATATGGAATCTTTTCATGAATCCAATCGTTTTCGAGAAAAAATGCTGGAAATTAAGACTTTTGAATAATAATGTAGTATTTTCCACACTACAATGGAGAGATATAAAGCAGATTTTTTTTTTTAATGGTATCTCCAATAAGCCTAATCCACGTAATTTTCTTTTTTTCAAAATCGTAAATATAATCGTAAATAAATGAATTATAGACATTTCGATATCATTATGTCCTTTTTAAATATAGAGATAACAAATTCTAGATATAATAAGCGCCACAATCCAATAAAATAAAAGTTATTAAAAATGAAAGAGACATCGTTAAGCTGTAAAGACTGTTATCTTTGTCTGTCGTATCTCGAATACTCAAACTAATAATGAAGTCACTATAATAAAATCGAATAAAAAATATTGGCTCAGTATTAAATTTTTAAGGATATATCACGTACAGTCCCTTTAAGAAAATTAAATTTGGAAGTATATTTAATATTTACTTCACTTCAAATAAACTATACACTAAACTTTAATATTTATACTTCAACTATATTATATATATTTATATATATATATAAAAACTATATGAAAGTTGTGTGAATAAGATTATATTTTTGCTTAATAACACCTTTTTATAGTTTATTTATTTTATTTGTTATTATTTTCATTGTTAAAAATGAAAATTTTTTTTAAATGATCCGCTATATAACGACATTGTTTGTGTATAAATGTTGCTTCCATATTTCATAATGTATCTTTTTATAAACAATTCTTTTATCTTGGGCTTTCATTCTCATTTTAAATCTCAACATATACAGATCGTCTTATATCAATTTTTACAAAATATCGTTAATCTATTCTCAAGTAAATCTTAAAACATTATTTATTAATTTAATTAATTCCCTTTATTAAGGATGTTTTATACATATTTTCAAAACAATAACAAAATTATGAAAAAATTACTTATTCTAAAGCACATTTAAAAGTAATACAATAAATTTGATGTTTACTATCTGGATTTATTACTATCTGGATAAGTTTTAATAAATAGTTAAGTTTTAATAAATAGTATAGTTTAATAAATAGTTAATATTTTTTAAATCTGTGCTCTAATAAAAATATATGGAAATGTATTATAAAATAAATCATAAAAATCTCTATTTTTAATATAAATACATTATATATTCAAGATTATATTTATGTAAAGTTACATTGTGATGCATGAATTAATGTCCATTGTAAATAAACAAAATATTTACATATCTAATAAATCAGTATCATTTTGTATATTTAAATCATTTCTTTAGGGGAAAGAGTGAGATAATGTCGAATGTGGGATAATGGCGAACACAACAATATTAGTGTATTAGAGAAAGAAAAAAACAACAAATCTTATTTCTTCATTTATCGACAGTTGTCACGCAGTGCTAGACAGACAGTGACAGAATAAGATTGCGCACAGAATTCAAGATAAATACAATACAATTGAATTTTTCGTCCTTTTTCAAGTAATTTTTTGCTAAATTAATCTGCATATAGTTATTTGTTTGTGTAAATGACACAAATGAGTTACGTTAAAGATAAAATAAGCCCAAATCAAACAATATTTTATGTTTTGTCTCTGTAGCATGGGTCTAATCTTTAAAAAAATTGTATTTTGTTATTTTTATGACATGGGACAATCCCGAACGATTGCCGTTATATTCTTTCCATTTTCACACAAATGTCTGTTATGTAAATGACTCAATAAAGCACAATTTCTAACGTAAATTGTAAATAAAAATTCAGTTTAATTTTATTTGTCAGAAGGTAAAAGGAACGTGCTTTCAACTGAGTAATAACATCATAAAAAGTTTTCGAAAAGGATAACCAAATAAAAAAGACAGATAAAGCACCAAAGAATAATAACCAAATAAAAAAGATAGATGAAGACAGATGAAATCAAAGAAGAAAAAGAAAGAAAATGTATAGAAAATGACTTTTGTGATAAATAGCTGTGATTAGTGACTCTTATCTACTCTATGGTAATCGGAAATCACGAACAGCAAGAGTTTTGTTATTAAAAATTTATTTTATGTTCAAATCTAAAAAATGACGATAGACGTAAATAAACAAATAGTTGATATATAATTATAAACAATTAAAAACTTTTCTTAGCTTTTGTTTTATTTTATTTTTTGCTTAGGTGTTTCATTACCCTACTCTCCCCTATTTTTTTATATGAATTGCTTCTGAAATAAGTTCGTTTATTGAGAACTTTTTTTTCATCTAATATTTGAATCTCATCCCAATTAAAATTATAGTTTGTTTTGTATTCTGTTTTGTAATAACTGATTGTAATTCTGATCTATATTTCTATTAATATGGTGTTCCTTGATTCTTGTTTTTAATAGGCATGTAGTCCGAACTATGCATGATGCAATTTTTACAATTTATTTTGTAAACTATGTTGGAACGTAGCAATGACAGTAATTTGTCTTTTTGTGCTTTTATAAAGGAACTTAATTTGTTTTTGTCCACGTAAGCTAGACGTTTGTTTGATTTTTCTTAAAAAATCTTCTAAATTTTTCGGCAATCATGAGAACATATGGTATCGTAAAGAATGTGGGATTGTTTGTTAGTGTCGACTTATTTTTCTTCTCGCTTATTTCATTTTTATTAAGCTTAGAATTTCACCCTGGTGAAAATTTTTTTCAGAATTTTTCATATAATTTTTCAGAATTTCTGATGAAATGTTATAAAATCTAAAATGTTATAAAATTTAAAAAATTTTTTAATATTTTTTAAAAATATGGGATATATTATGGGATGAGAAATTTCAGAATTCACTTGTATAAAAAATTCTGAGAGAAGATAAGTAAACTTTCCGAATTTTTCTGAGTATTTCTAAAAATGTCCAATTCGTATAAAAATTATGAGAAAAATTTTCGCCAGGGAAATAAGAAAAACTTTGTTTCAATTCTGTGTCATGAATTAAAATGGATTCACGACCTAAAATTTGTTTTGATTGGAAAGAATAAGACTCATTTTCTTTCAATCTCTATTATGGACAAAAATAGATTTGAAGCTCTCAGATTTGATTGAAAGAATAAAAATTACATCATTTCAATCCTATGTCATGGATTAGAACGAATTACATGGCTTATTTTTTCCGCAAAACTTTTTTTCGATTGAAAAAAAAGGAATCTCGTAGTTTCAATCCTACATCATGGATTGAAATGGATTAAAAAAATCAATAATTTTGATTTAACAATGACTAACGAATATATTTTAATGCTTTTCTGGAAACTAGGATCTTTTTTTTTTAAAATATTGAACCAATTTTTCTAAATTCTTTTTAATTTCTTCAAACATGAATGAACTGATTTGATGTTTTTTGGTTTGTAAAAAAAAGTTTTATCAAAAGATATAAGATAAATATCCTTTTAAGGGAACCCTCTCCGATGACTTTCATCTTGACATATATTGTCAAGATCATGACTCTGAATAACCAATAGATTTTAATGAGTAACGAGTCGTTGCTTAAAAAGTTATGAAGAAAGAAAATTTGAAAAATGTCTTTTTTCACTATATTAGATCAATCGGAAAGTTCCGTCCGTTTAGCGGCGTCCAGCAAACGAGAATAGATTGAAATGGATTCAAATTTTCAGAAATATGCTTCACGAATATTAAAATAAATGCTTTTCAATCTTGAATGCATTTTTATTCATTTATAGGAATTGCATGGAGCATATCTCTATGTCTTTCAATCTAAAAATAATATTAGCTTTTTCTGTGTGCGCACATACAATACACACATACACACACGCGCGCGCGCACACACTCTATTCAATTCAAAATTTTGAATAGGAAATTTTGAATAGGAAATGCAATTTTTCAATTCAATTGCATCCAATTAAATCTAATTGAATTCAATTAAAGCCAATTAAATCCAAAAAAATATTCACTATTTAAAAAATACGCATTCGGATAGAAAAAAATTTCAATCCATTCTCTTTTTGCTGGGCGAATAGCTGTAGCTAGAACTGTTGATAACTTTAATATTTAAACTAAGCTTAATTTTTTAATTTTATCATCTGTCAATAAAATTCAGTATAAAGGTATACGTTCGTATACCTATAATAACATTGCTTCTTACTGCATCGAAAATGTCGAAATTTGAATGGAATAAGCATTATGTGAAGTGTTAATCTTTTGCTTCATATGAAAAAAAACAATTGAAGTTCAGCGAATGCTTGTAGAAATTTATGGTGGTAGTGCTCCTTCGAATAAAATATGCAGAGAATGATTTCGACGCTTTAAAAGTGGTGATTTTGATATGGAGGACAAAGAGTGTTTTGGACTGCCAAGAGCATTCGAAGACGAAGAATTGCAGACATTGATGGATGAAGACTCATGTCAAACGCAAGAACAACTTGCAGAAACATTAAATTGTGCTCAATTTCTTATTTCTGTTTGAAAGTCTTGGGAAAAATTTACAAGGAAGGAAAATGAGTCCCATATGAACTGAAGCCAAGAGACACTGAAAAGCAAAAATCCATCAGCGAAATTCTACTAGGCAACAAATAAAGGGGTTTTTGCATTGCATCGTTACTGGTAATGAAAAAGTAGATTTGCCTGCTTCAAGCTCATCATTGAAGAGACTTTTCCTAAAGTGAATAATTACTAAAAGTTTATTTAGAAAGAAGATTAAAATGAAAACAATTATTTAAGAAAAAAAAATAATTAAAAATAATTATAAATATGATGTTATGATATTGATGTTGTGATAAGAAAAGGAACACATCTCAATCAAACTATTTTATAAGGAAGCGAAAAGATTTTTGTATAAATCAAAGCTTTTAATATATATATAGCGTTACAGTTTCACATTTCTCTTGCAATAATTTATTCTCGTTTTTTTTTGTCAAATTAAAGTTACAAGACTGGAAAGTGCTATCAGATGACAAATGAAATAAGAATCAAAAATATTTTTTTAGTTATTTTTTAATTATTTGCTTCTAACCGCAAGAAGATATATTCAATTTCTTTTAAATATTTAGACATGTTAAGAAATCATTTTATATAATTTAAATACACAGAAAACAATCCAATTTCTTAAAATTTTCTATTTTTCTTAAAAAAAATGTTTTGATTGCCATTTTTTCAAATATCTGCTCCTTCTTAAATGATACATTCGGAATTATATAAAAAATAATTTTGATTCAGTAGTATAAGTATTTAATTTATTAATTGAAAGAAAAGTAAAGAAACAAAATATTCTAACAAATGTCGTATTATTTGATTCATGCAACTTTTAAGATGTAATATCACATCTTTAACAAAATTATAGTAGTAAAACAAATTATAGTATTTTACTAAGTCCGCGACACTTCTGTGACATGTTATTATATATTATTTATTCATCATGATTTTACTTTCTTCACCAGATGCACTTTCTCCACCTTCCGTGTCATTAAATTGTAATAACCAGTTATTACTCGAGTCACTCGTTTGTACACATGTGGATGTTTGCAACTTGCGCTGTGCCACGAGGAATTCTGGGATGTTTCAAATTGCTTTGATTATCATTAGAATTATGCTTATATAATCACGCGTATTCGCGCCTCGGAAGCGTGGCGAATTTACGTTCCCGTAAAAAGAAAGTGTCTGCTAATACCTTACAATCGATCTACGCCGCGTAGAAAATCACGCAATACAAATAACGCGTTCATATAATCATAATATCGTTCATAACATCAATCATCCGCATAGTTTTTTGCTCGATGCTCAATGAAGACAATGCGCGAATTCTGTTAATTTTAATTTTTTTCCGAATTTTTGGCATGTTCGATTTTAATCTTGAACTGATATGTGATCTTTTTCATTCAATTTCCTCATAATTTCCTTCATTTTTTTCATGCATTTTTCAAATTACGTGAGATTCAAGGATATCAT
>Ga0157364_1008911_pt1 | contig 10398 bp, 6 predicted proteins | sample AttsexASBM2_FD_111476 | JGI IMG/M metagenome (GOLD analysis project Ga0157364, IMG submission 111476) | Fungus gardens microbial communities from leaf cutter ant in Ribeirão Preto, State of São Paulo, Brazil - Atta sexdens ASBM2 | ecosystem: Host-associated > Fungi > Mycelium > Unclassified ... | reverse complement strand
ATTTTCTATTTTTGCTATAAAAACTTCTATGTCTATATTGTCCTACCTATCTTTAAAAAATTTATATTCATTCCAAATATAGTTTTATTTGCCTAAAATAATAGAACATATTATACACATAATTTTTCTGCTAAAACGCAGTTGTATCAATCATAGTATCAATATTGGATGAAAGGAAATCTAGGATCTAAAAGGAAATATGTTTTGTTGGACCGGACATGCATACATCTCACAAAATCCGTGCGACACGGCCTATAAATAAACATCGTGTGTCGGTTTGTCGCTTATAAAGTGCCGCGAAGTAAAAATACACCTACTAGGAGAGTACGCGAGAGTCGCCGCAACCGTGGCGGTCGACGCGATACTCAATGGCATGCTAGTAGCATGTATGGCGGCCTTTTTTACCGTGCTACTCGAGCGAAGTTACAGCCGTCCGAAAATAAACTACGGAAGGTTTGATTAACTCATACGACTTTCCATATCGAACTTTCCCTCGCCTCACTCGGACCAACTAATACGTACAGCAAATCGATTATGTCGTTGTGATATAATAATTGACTTGGTGATATTAAAGAATATTTTAACATATTTTTTCATGTACTCTGCTTTTTATTATCGGAAGTTTTAAATGTCGGACAGAAGCTCTTTCACATAGCGAGACGGTAAAAAAATAAGCAATAATGTGTGCATACACTGATAAATCCATAATGTCAAATTATACTCAATTTGAATTATTTTTAATTATTTTTATAGATAGCTGCTCCTACTCAAAATATTAATTTAAGTAAAACAATGGAATTAAACATTTTAACTCAAGAAAATTGACTTAAATTTAATTCATTATTTAATAGCGGATACATTAATATAGGTTTGAAATTAATCACAGAAATGGATTGATTTACATTGACATATATAGAAGTTAAAAATAACAAAATGTTATTATTTAATTCAGGGATTAGATTATTATTGTTCTCTTTATACCTAACAATGTAAATTTCACAATTATACACTCTGTCGTTTTATGCTTTTACTTAATATTCAGATTTAATTAGTGCGTTATTTTTATATATATATATATACATCTCTCTCTCTCTCTCTTTCTCTCTCTCTCTCTCTCCCTCTCTCTCTCTCTCTCTCTCTCTGTTTCTCTGCATTCTGAGTGTTTTTATATTGAAATTATCATAAGATCAGACATCAGATTGTTTTTTGATGATTACAGTATTTGTCCAAAAAATTGTTCATCGATTGCAATACTCAAAACTATATTTTCTGGATACATTATTCTATCTACAAATAGCATCTCTGGAAAACAATATGCCTATAGTGCATCTCGAGAGCCACAATATGAAATATTGAGTTTGGGTGAGCCAATCGAGAAATTCCACTCATGAAATAGGACTGATGTTGTGTATCCTACTCCAGTAATTCAATTGCAGGTCTTCGACCTCTTTTACAATTGGATTTGTCCGAGAGTTCGAGAAATTTGTGGTTTTTGATCGATCAAAAAACGTCTTTAAAAAATAGATAAGCGAATGAAAATCGATGTAAAAGCTACCACGCGATTACATCATAATATTTTATTATAAATATTACGCTGAATATAAGTTTCATTTTCACAGTGATTTTAAATTATATATATGTATTAAAACCTGGTTTTCAATGTTCATGCAATTGTTCAATAACGTATATAAATATGAAAAATGCATGTCACGCGCATTTTATATCATTAAATGTATTTGCCTAAATGTGTTTCGATCTCTTGTTTTAAAATGGAAATGGAATTCATATAATTAATATGAAATATATACAATACGCGAAAAAATATACAGTAGCTGCAAAATAATTTATGAAATGGTCATTTCTGAAAATAAACGAAATGAAAGATATACATATCAATGTTATAATAAATGAAAAACACTTCGATAGGAATATAGAAAAAACGAGAGAGAGAAAGAGAGAAAGAGAGAGAGAGAGAGAGAGAGAGAGAGAGAGAAATGTTAGCGATTTGTTGCATTTTTCGTAAAACATATGAGAAATAAAACCACCAAAATTGTTGACATTACTTAAAAATACCATTCTACTATAAACAATTTTTAACTCAATGCTAACAGCGAAAATAAAGCATTATAAAACGAGTGAAATGTATAAAATGCCTGCAACATAAAGTGCGACAGGAGTCCACGTGATGCGAATTAATTTAAAATCGTGAAAAAAATAGAAATGATATAACAATAAAACAAGGAATACGAGCCAAGCTAGATTTTAATGCTGGATTAACTACAAAAACATAAGTTTATTTAAACAAACGTTTCGATCTCTATTAGGTCATTCTCAATGTCGAAATTAATACAATTTGAAATCAATGATTTATTTGAAAAACAATAATTTGCCAATACATATGATGATTTGATGAGACGGTAAATGTAATAAAATATAAATTCAACATCGTGTATGTACAATTTCGTTATGGATTGTGAGAAATAATATTATATAGTCTTTAAGATATTATAAGGTGAGTTATTCACGTCGCAATTATGCCCGACGTTCGCGCATTGTTTATGCAGCATTTTCGTTTTACGATTTTTTTCGCACCCTTTTATTGTACGATCAGTTAGATTTTAACGATATTGCGGTGCATTTCTTCCTTTTTGCTGCCCTCTAAAAAATATTATTAAATATCGAGTGATATTATTAAATACTGAAAAAGGGAAATAGAGAGAAAGAGGAAAGTAAAACGTGACTTCAACAGATAAATACAAATTTTGATCTATCGATTCTGAATATATCCGAACAGTATATTATATTGCGTGTATTTCTCTGTTCTTGTACTTTACATGACTATTTCGATGTATATTCTTAGTTTATTGCTAAACCAAAATTATTAAATATATTTTATATAATATATATTATAATTAATTCTTAACATATACGCTTTCTCGATATTTTATGAATACTACACTATAACTCTATAAATACCAAATAACTTTCTAAAAATTCAAATACGCTTTCTTCTTTAGAATTTACGTAGGAATTTTGGATCATAGCTATTAACTGAATGTTATACATCAAATAGGATCGCATAAATAATATAGATTACAAAAATTGAATATTGCGTTTTAAAATAGTCACAGAAAATTTAAAAATTATCTCAATTTCTGAAGATGTACCTAAAATATCGAGATAATTCTGAAATATGTCATCTATTCGTCTCGTACATTGTAAAAATTTTATACTCGAGGATTCTCATTTCTCAAGTCTTCCCTCCTTTCTGGTCAATATTAACATATTTTATTTTCGAACAAAACGCAGTAAATATATTTATTCTTGCCAAATATATTCATCAGATAACACGTAAAAAGGGAGGGCTTCTTCTAACACGTTTTCATCTAGAAAATCCGTTCAAGGCGTGAGAAATGGCGCCGGCGTTTTCTCCCCCGTCGCACTATGAATGTCCTTTGCCAGTGAGTGAATCAAAAGGACCATATCATGCCTCCCGTGTCGGTTTTTCACCGACGGATCCGGATTATTAGGTAGACGAAAAATGCGTCGATGGCGTGGGTTGTTGCTTGAAAAACGAGCCTTCGGACGATGATCCGATATATTGATCGTTATAAATAACGCTTGAAGAGAGTAAAGGGAAGGAAGAAAAGGGCGCGGAGGATTACCCCTTTTACATCATGCCATTAATATTACTCTTCATGAATCTTACGAGTTCCGAGCTTATTCGGAAGGGGGAACCGACCTTTTGTTTTTTGGATGAAGGGTAGATTTCATGGCGATAAATATATTGGACTATGTAATAGATTATATTCTCGTGAATTATTTTATTACGTCGTTATTAATATGTAGCTTGTTAAACATCGAAATATGAAATCTTACAAAATCTATTGTATACATATATATAAAAGAAAGAAGAAAAATATTCGTCAACACAGTATGTTCCAAATTCATGATTTAATTACCATATAATTGACAGAGTTTTATTAATTTAATTTATTATAAATATAATTCAATAAAACTTTCAAAAAACGGAAAAATATTATTCTCTATTATCTTTATATCTCTTTCGACACGAGAGACATGCTATGGTCTATCCTAACAAAACTTAGATATGAACCACGAATACTTCATAAAAATTTTATTTCGGAGTTTTAATATTTTTTCTCCAATATTCGAACTCTCAAGATTTATCTATAAATGTTATTATTCAATTATAAAATTTCCAGGTATATTTTATACGGAGAGAAAGTGTCCGTTAAGCGTCGCATTAAGCGAGAGCTGCGTGGATTAAACTTTTTTATGTCCCTTCCTACAGCTATTAATATTACTTTTTATAAATCCCGAACTATACCGGCTTCATCTCTTTCTAGAAACCACGGTCGATAACACGTCGAATGAGGATCTTTGCATGAACCAGGGATGTCACAACGCTTAATCATCTACCATCGAGTTTCTTCTCTCTCTCTCTCTCTCTCTCTCTCTCTCGCTCGCTCCTCCATTCCCGAATTCACTTTACCTATTCAATAAGCTCCTTGTTATTGATTGGTAGTTAATACCATCGCTCGTTCTGAAACGCGCGTCACAGTGCATCTGTGGCTTCTGATCCGATTAGATTTAGATTAAGTTGTTTGAGCTACTTATTCCCTTCATATTATCACTCTCTGCTCTTATACTCTTATTGTCTTACAATTAATAATGATTTGATCATACATATGTACTTAAATAACTTCCTTAACGAAAGGAAATGCTTGACGCAAGATTTTCTTTAGTTGCCATCATGTTATTATCATCGAAATAATAGTAATTTCGTTTAGGACAACGATTATCTGCACAAACAAGTGGAAAAGGATAGTTAAATATTTCTATATTTATTGTACTAAAAATTCACAATCTGTAAAATCACAATCTGTTAGAAATCGTTTTCATCAAATATTTTAGTCCACATTTCTATCAAATGAATGAAAATATATTTTTCTTTTTCATTAAAATCATTCACGCGAACAAAACATAGTATTGTCACAAAATAAACGCAGTAAAGCTTAATTCTCGTAGTAATAATCGTATAAATAAAATAAAAGGCGTATTTTATTTTAATTATAAAAAACTACATAGAAAATTATAAAGAAGCTTTATGTAGATATATATTTTTATTTTAATTAATTAAACGAGATATCAAACATAATAATGCTTTTATTATCATTGCAATAATCTACGACTTGTAGTACTTCAATTATCCTTTAAAGAAAGGTTCAAACAGTAAACGAAGCATTATGATCGTAAATTATGTTTGTATTTCATTTGATTAATTAAAATGTACCTCCTACTTTGTGGTTTCTTAAATACGAGAAACTAAATTTCCATCATCTCCATCTCATGACGGTGCCATATATTCCTCGCAAGTGACTTTACAATAGTAACAGTTTAGTTTTATGTTGGTTTACATAGTGAGTTGGTGTGCGAGTGATAGCGTCAGTAACTGAAGATTAGCTACTGGCTTCGTGTAAATATTGGCCGAGTTACTGACCGTGTAGGTTGGGTAATATCTGGCAAGGCCAGCTACTTCAAATATTTTTGTTGTATTATACTGTCCATTGGTCTTCTACTACGCAGATAGGTCAGCTATTAGCTCTTTATGAACGCACAAATCAGTATGCCCAGTAACTGTTCAAACAGTACGTAAGTGAGAATCTATAACTGAGATAACTAGCCATTTAGGAGGCCAGTATTACTAATTTATATCATCAAGCTTGTATCGTGTAAATAACAAGGATTAATAGTAAGACCTAGTAACTGATCACCCAGTCGAAGGCTAGCTATTCTGTTACTGGCAAGCTAATAGCTCGCAATGTAAATCGAGCTATACATCTGTAGCTAAGACAGCAAATTTTCAGATCGTAATCGATGTGATCATAGCAAATAAGTATATTTTGTTAAGAAACTAATGTAATAACAATAATAGCAAATTTTTTTGCTATACACTGAAAAAAAAGATTGGCTGCTGCAACAAATTAGATGATAAAATATGGCATAGCATTTTTAATTAGTTACAGCAGCTAATTTTGAGTTGTGTTAGCCTATCGAAATCCTATACTGACATTGCGGACAGACTAACCAAAAATTGGCTGCTGCAATCAAAAATTGGCTGCTACAGCCAATTAAAAATGTCATATTTTACCGTCTAATTTGCTGCAGCAGTCAATCTTTTTTTTCAGTGTAGCAAATACACTTTTAATAAATCATGATTAGTTGCAACGTCGAAATTTTGTTTTCCATGTATAACTTAAGAAATAGAACATTCAACTGCCAACTTTATTGTAGTTGAATTTGAGAACACTGAGAAAAATTGTTAACTTGACTAATACATTTAGTTTATAATGATTATTTAGTTCAAGTATTTAAGTTAACAAACTGTGGTAATTTAAAACATTTATTTGTTTGAATTAACAAATATTTATTTGTTTGAGCAACAAATATTTGCATGACAGACCGTTGCATTTAATTGAATCAACCAATATTTTTTTGAAACAGCAACTATATACTTTTTTTCTCAGTTTGGAAAATATTTAGAGAAAATCAGGCTTTAGAAATAAAAATGGAATTACAATTTTTACATGTAATATTTTTTTTAAGTACGATATCCCGTGATTAGTGATGATATACCAAAAAACCGCCGTCATTTCTCGCTGCCACAGCGATAGCTTGTCTCTCGAGGGATCCCCGCGAGTTTACCGAATGTCACGTGGTCATAGGTCCTCCGCGCGTCCCTACTCCTCTTTATAATTCCATTAAAAGGAAACTTGGAAATTTCCCCGGAGACTCGTCACTCTCGGTAACTTTCTGTTTCGCGCGCTCTCACACGAGAAACAGTATGTACGTCCGTAGAGGAGATACACGATCTCGAGAGAAAGCCTCTCGTTGTCTGTGCGGAACGTCGGGTGCACCGAATAAATATCGAGCGTAACGCGTATTGCCGACTCTAACTTCGCGACGAGATGTGTGAGTCGTTCAGAGGTTCGTTCTGGGACCGATCGCGAACTTGTATGCATATAAATGGGCACAGTGTTAAATTCGTCACCTGAACTATTGCGACACCTATGAAAATTCTCCCGATAATTTTTACATAGCGCGTTACGAATTACTCATAATTGACAAGAATATTGAAAAAAATTATTTCAACTAGGCGAATTAATATTTATCATAAAAAAAGAGAGCGAGTTATGGAAAACTATTTTATTTTATTTTATTGAAATAACTCACAATGAATAAATATATAAAATACACACCTATAAAACGGGCTGCTCTCTGCAAAATTGCAGCTTTAACAACAGTATAAACATTAATGACCAGTGGCCATATAACGTCCAAGCAGACCGTAAAAAAGTAATTTTAAGCGCAAACTATACGTGTTTTCCACAAACCTCCGCCGTCTTTTTTCTTGTATTGTAATATAATCAAATTTATGATAATGTATGTAAGAATAGCATAACTCATTAGTTTATTTTAGACAAACAGAAACCATGTATTTTAATTCTTCGATTAATTGTTATATCAATTCAATTAATTGTTGTATAACATTATGGTAATTATAATTTATCTTAAAAAATAAAAACTTTTTAATAAATTTTTTTGTAAAATTGAATATATATACCCTGAGATATTTGTGCTAAGATAAATCTACATACCATCTATTTCCTTCTAATAACTTATCTTACTATCGCAATTAAATCGATATAAGACGGGTGATTATTCGTGAAGATCGAGAATCTCTTCGGGAACAGTAATTGCAGATTAGAACGGGGCGCGTGCCGCGCAGGAACGCATAAAACGCGAAGTGGATTTAACGCCCAGACAACTTTGCACTATAAATGCTAATGGGCCAGGCTCGCAGTTAGTTAACCACCCTGAGCTCGTAGTTCGACGCGTCTTTGCTTAGAGCGTTGGCGAGGAACGAGAAGGAAGGATGAAAAGGATCTTCTCGTTCTCTCCTCGGAAACTGGGCTCGGGGTTAGGTAAACTCCGGAATCCGAAGTATCTGCGCGGAAGAGACGGCGAGTGCCGCGAAAGGATTTGTACGTGTTCTCTCGCATGTTGCAGATGTAATCACCTGACCCAACCGCCTTGAATGTTATCAGGTGCACGAATGTTATCGGGAGTACTAGTCGCATGCATGGAGCTTATACATATTATGAGGGAAATACGTGGCGGCGTTATCGTGGTAGTCCGATGAGAATGTTTAATGCACGTTTACGAAAAATTCTTTCTTGTTTTCGCAAATATATTTGAAGAAGCATATTAATTTTAAAAATATATTCAACGACTTTCCTCTTCATCTTCTTTTTTTCTTTTCAGTCTCTTCTTTATTTTCTTCCTAATTTGTCCTCCTTATCCATTTTCCTCTTTTTTTCTATACGGAAAGAATGATTTTGCTAAAGTAACTAAAAGTTTAGTTAGATACAAATTTGAAAATAATTTTGTTGAACTATCAAAATAACTTTGTAGAAATTTTAAGTATGATGAGCAATACTTCAAAAAGTTTTGACATTCTAGCAAGCAATTTGAGCGTTCTACATATTTTCAGTTACAACTCTGACAAAAAGCTTTATATTTAATGTTTCTATATTAAAATAAAAACAAGAACTAAAATAATTATATTTATTTTTCTGTAATAACATTGTTATTTGATCATTACAAATAATTTTAAAAGATACAATCTTTACTAAGAGAAGTATATATGTATATCTGTATTTTATTTCTTTTATATTTTTATTGATTTAATATAGAGTTTACCATAGAGACAATTTATTAATCGTGATATGTATCAATTTACTGCACTTACTCAGGGCAAATTGACTATAATATAACAAGTTCGTATTTCATCTTCTTACAAAGAAACTGTACAATGTATAGTTTCTTTGTAGGAAGATGAAATACGAAATGGTTTTGAACAAAACCATTTTCTGGAAGGAAAACGTAGAGGAAGGTTCTCTTTATCATTAGTACATTTTAATTGTAGTAACACGTTCCGTGCCGTCGTGAGTCCAACATTGGGTCAATGAGCCACATTGAAATTTCCGTTGAGATTATTCTTTATAAATATAATTTTTAATAAAATACGTTACGAGATATATTTTGATTAACGAATATAAGAAATAATTACTTATAAATATAATTTTACAAAATATGTTATGAAATATATTTTATTTGACAAATATAATAAATACAAATAAAAATACCGTGTTTATCGATGATTCACGCAGCGTAATGGACAAATTACCTAAAATTGACATGGAACGTGTTAACGAATGCTATTGCCCTGTTTGCCATCTCCATTAAGATGTTGCCCATCCTGAACGTGACTTCAGATCTTAAATGGTCGGACATAGAGTTGGACTTTAGGACAGGATATTTACTTACAATTGACATATGTACTGTGAAATAATTATATATATGTATATAATATCTACCCTAATTATATGTATATAATAATTGTTGATTTAATAATAATAATAAAAAATTTAGTCTTTTTTAGTAAAATTAGCGTAATTTATAATTTTTGATTGAATTGAACATAATCGTATATAATTTTTATAAGATTATTATTCAAAGATAGGGAACGAAATACAAATAGAATAAAATCCTAAATTGCGCAAGTATAATACTTTATGGGAACAGACTTTTTTAGCGATTAATATTTTATAAAGTGGATAAAAGAATTTTTTCATCGATAGCGATCTCAAACTGTAATACTGATTCTGGATCGAAAAAATCTTTTTATTAAAAAAGAAGAACAAATAAAAAAGATACTCGTAGCGATTTCCAGCGTCTAGTAGCAAGTCTAGTAGAGTACAAATGTGAACAAATACGCATACACTAAGTGTATTGCCCAAGCACTTTCTTGCGAAAAAGGAATTAAAGTAGTCGAGTGCGTGTGTAATCTTCCACAGGTGCGCGATAGAAGACAATGGCGCATTAATGCTTGGCATAATGTATGTATGTGTGTGTGTGCGTGCGTGCATGCATGTCAAGATGCTTCTAATGGGAGAGCGCATCCATTCACGCACATTGTCAAGTCGGGTGCCGTTACCATTGTGCCGGACTGCGTTGCGTACTCACGCTCTGTCGCGTTTCGCGTGTCTACGCGATCCCTGTCTACCGCGTGACGTCGCGTGACAATTTCGGCATATATATCGTGGCTATTATACGCGACCAAGAGCGAATACGCGCTTGTCCTTTACGTTAATTTCAGTTCTATAGTTGTATAATAGGTATGTCGTCGACATGTACGGAGCATTTACATCCTAATAGTAAACACTTGTTTTTTATCTTATTAGTGATTTAATATTAGAAATTAAAATATAACAACAATGCTAAAAGGTAACAATAAAGATATTTTTAATT
>Ga0157364_1008910_pt1 | contig 10398 bp, 4 predicted proteins | sample AttsexASBM2_FD_111476 | JGI IMG/M metagenome (GOLD analysis project Ga0157364, IMG submission 111476) | Fungus gardens microbial communities from leaf cutter ant in Ribeirão Preto, State of São Paulo, Brazil - Atta sexdens ASBM2 | ecosystem: Host-associated > Fungi > Mycelium > Unclassified ... | reverse complement strand
TATATATATATATACAATGGTATATACATATATACATATATACATATATACACTATATATGTATGTACTATGTACATATATACATATATATATATATATATATATATATATATATATATATATATACAATATATACAGAGTGTTCCAGAATGTCCGTTAAATATTTTATGTGCTAGTGGAGCGAACTAAACTGAGTCGAAAAGTCCTTTACCATTTTGCAATTTTCGCAATAATTAACAAGATATTAATTATTAAACATCGCCGAAAATTGATTTTCAATAATTTTTTACCCAAGTACTATCAACTTTACAGAAAAAGTGACAAAAATTGTTTATCGAACTTAAATAATCTCAACAAGAAATCCTTACTGGTTGCAAGCACGATTGAAATTCCTGTGTGACAATGATTTAAAATAGACCTGTGCAGGAACGTAAAATATTAACGCAAAGTATATCCAGATAGCCAAGTCTGTAAGAAAACAGATTTTTTTTAAATGTCTGCTACACACTATGCCAACAAAATAACAACAGAATTAGATGTACATAATACTGTTGACAGATTGCTAGAAAAAATATAACAGAATCTGTAAGCGTCAGATAATGTTGGCAGGATCTCAGTTTCTGCCAACAATTTGCCTTCACATTATATCGACAGGCAATGTTAACAAAACACAAGCCTAATGCGGACGCAATTGATGCAGGCAGACTACTATCATTTTTTGCTCGAATCTGACAGTCTGGTAGAAGACTGCAGACATTTTGCTATCTGCGGTATATTGCGGTAACAAATTGTATTCTAATTGCCTGTTTTAAAAATTAAATTTAACAAAATTATATTTATATATGGCTTTATACGGAGGTTGTAAAGAATGACGAGCAGGCGCACATCAATATGGATATACGCAAAAAGTATTGAGAAACGATCATCTAAATTATAACAAATGTAGTGATCGTGACAGGTTATATCATAGTTCGATATGGATATCTAGCTTTTACAATTATACCTACGTATGATTTATATAACTAGTGCACAAAGATAGAGATTCTGTTTGCACATATCGATATCTATTGACAGTACGATGGATGATTCAATGCAATCTAGATTCACGCGTTCATCGCTCGCTTCGATCACTTTTATGCTTAACCTCGCACCCGAGAGCTCGTTTTATGTATAGATTTTTTTAGTGATCGACTGACAGCCCGAAAGCTGATAAGAGGATACGCGATAATTAAAATATAGAAACCGTAACGCAATCTCCGTACTATAAAATAATTTCGACTCTATATTGAATGCAATCTGTTTCTGCGATATCGGCCGTTCCTCCATTTACGCATATAAATCCATATTTATGTGTTATTTCTAGCCAATAGTAAATTTCCAAGTCAAAATTGAAAGGAAACAAGAGCGGAATAATTCATGACAACTACAACTTAATGCGGCAATAATTTTGTAATAAGAATCGCTATATTTGTAAAAAGAAAATTATAACGATATTTGAGTGGAGTAGAGTTAGAACCTAAGACAATTATAAAAGACGAATCACAGGAAAAAATTATGGAAAAAAATATCTAAATATTTCTACAAGAAAAAATCGGCATGTGTTTATACTATTCTATTTGTAATGAAAGCAAAATAATTGTACCATAAATATACAAAGCTTTAATTATTAATTAATTAATTATTAATTTATTATATAAAGATTTATTATAACTGATTAATACATACATTCCATATATTCAAATATTATGAGTATATAACGTTTATACAAAGTTCATACATATAACATTCTCCTGATGTACACGTGCGAGAATTACTTGATGAGAAATTACTATGCTTTGATAAGACAAACATTTCAAACAACTCTCTAAAAATGAATCAGTGTATTACTATTGACTTCAGTGTTACACTTATAACTGTAATTATTAGCGAATATTTACTATTTTTTTAGTAATAATACACTGATTTATTTATAGAAGTTTCTACAGACATTGAATCATAACCAGAAAATCATAATCTCTAAAATTGAATCAGTATTATTATTATTGAAAAACAGTATATAAATATCCGCTAATAATTATATTAGTTACCTATAATAAGTGTAGCACTGAAGTAAGTAATAATACATTGATTCATTTAGGAAATAAAAATTGCATAATAATAAAAATGTTGAAATAAAATTACAAACAATTTGTGCTATTTTTGTAATTTTCTGTACAATTGAAGTAACATCGTATAAAATCTGCATTATATTTGTATTATATTTGTGATATCATAATGATCTCATCTATATATCCCTGTTGAAAAAAATCATGTCACAACATGATGAAATCATGTAATTAAAATATGTAAATTACGTAACGAATTGTTCCAAATCAGTATATGATTTCTTAAATGATATAATTTGAAAAATCATGTGATATTACAAATAATTTTATCCATCGTATGATATTATAATCGAATTTTAAAGAATTAAAATAAAAGATGATTAAAATAAACAAAGAAAACAGAACACATTATGTGACTTTTCAAAATACGTAATTTTAAAATCACGTACTAATTTTGAATAATTCGTTATGTTATGATTACATGATTTCATCATGCAACTGTATAGCGTGATTTTTTTCTATAGGGACGCTTTACAAAAGTCATACATGAGAAAGCATTACAATTTTTTGCTATATTTATGTTAAATGTGACGTAACTATTTTTAGTACCGATTTGTTAGTCAGTAGAGTAATACCAATTATTCTACAGGTAGATAAGTTCTTTGTTTATACAGAACAGATCGTAATTTATAAAAAATTGAAGAGGAAAAAAGGTTGCAGTGAAATAGAAAAGAAGAAAGGAAAACATGAAGTAAGAAAGGGAATATAGAATACTAACATATATTTTTACAGAGATTCAATAATATTATTAATAGCCAATACAATGGCCAATTTAATACTAAAAATTACTCATTTTGAGTATTAATAGCAATAAATAACAATGCTATAAATTCTTAAAATATTATTATCTTCTAATATTAAATTTCTGTAAGGGTACATATATATGTTTTGTTATTAATTTTATTCAATTATATCATTTAAAAGCACACATTTAAGGCCTCTAAGCTAGAATGAAGTTATAAAATGAATGCTTTCTAATTCAAATATCCCTAGACATTTTTATATACGGCGATATAAATCATGTTCTAATTGCCGCAATCATCGACATTATACATATTCATACTCAGCCTGAAGACTATTAGTCGGCTGTGCAAGCTTTTGTGTTTTCTAATGATAATAAATAGTTACTATCGTGGTACTATAAACAAAGAAAGAAAAGGCGGGAGAAATAGAAACATTTCTCTATGACCATCATGGATTAAAACATACTGTAAGACATGGACATAGTGTTGAAAAATAAATCTATCTGAAATCGTACAACGTACAGCAACGTACATACTTTATTTCAAGTTGAATCGTGCTATACGTATTTTATGCATTCATGTGCATTCTTGTGCACATTGTATCAAAATGTGTTCAGCAATTGGAAAGCAACCAATATATTTCTCCAAATATTAGATGTAGTAAAAAGAAATCCATTATTTTTCCATTCACTTTCATGCAAAAATAATGGATTTCTTTTTACTACACCTAATATATTATATAAATGGTACACCTATAAAACTGTCTGCTATAAATCTAATTAAAAATAAATCTAATCTATAAAATTGATACGCAACTTTTACGACAATGCGAATAAACATTAATGGCCAGTGATATTGTAATGCTTAAACAGATTATAATGCTTAAACAGACTAAAGAAGTAATTTTAACAATTGTTCTTAGAAAGCAACGCAAATTATATAATATCATAACGTGGTATTCCACAATTCCTCTCCCTTCCCGCTTACTCCACTTGTTCCACAATCTCTTAGTTTCTTCTAATTAAAAGAATTCCGTGCAGAACTTTATTAAAACCTCATTATTAAAAGCTTTTGATTAAATTTTCTGCAAATTTGCTACATGATAGTTCTTGATGTGTAGATCAAAAATGTTAATGATGACAAGTTTGAAAAATTATAATTTTTTAAATTACAGCCGCTCGAAGTTGATGTATTTTGCAGCAATATGAGACTGCAATGCTGATCATATAAATGGAATGTGAAGCTTCTATCTATATTTATATGCCTGCATATTTTCCTACATTTACATACGTATACGTATTTATATTTTTTTACTATTATATATATATATATATATATATATGTGTATATATATATATATATATATATATATATATATATGTTCATTTATACATGATACATATATTTATATCTTTACATGTTATTAGATTGTAGGATCTCATTATTATAGTATAGGAAAATATACACGCAATTTTTATGTAACTGTTACATTAAATCTCTTATTATTTTTAAATATAATTATTATAAATCTCTAATCACATTCAATACCACATTGTGATGAATCATTAATAAAAATAAAGTTCAGAATACCTATTGCAAAAATATTCTGCTTAACATTCACTTTTATTTGAACATTCACTTCCGTGAAAAAACTTTTATTGTTATACAATACTAATCGTTAGTAAATTAATAAATCGAATTAAACACAGTAAATGTTATAACAAGATATTGAGCGTTGGCACGATCCGAAATCAGTTGTTCAATTTCGTCGTTCAATTTCAATGATACAACATACTCACCGTGTCGTGAAATTAACGTGAAATAATACGATGAGAACAGAAGAAGTCAATAGAACGGATGTTTTGAGCAAGTATCATTTCACATATAATTCATAAAGATTTAATACCAAAAAGTGAAATAATACGGAAAAATGATGAGATATAATTCTGAGGAATTAAGATTTTATGCCGATTTTATTCACCGCTTTTAGTTCTTATGTTTGAGTTTACAACTAAGATATATTAGCTAATTGGATGAGTTACGGAAAATACAGCCCCGACTTGTTTTTTATAAAATATACTTCGCATAATAAAATCAAAAAAGTTAACATCTCTCTATAGAACACCTAAACAAAATTGTGATAGTAATTGATGCAAGTTTACATATAATTTTTCACTTACAAAACACACAAAATGTTGACCGAGTTGACGCATTCTTCAAAATTACTTTAAGAATTTCACCGATGAGTATATCAATTATTATCAAAGTTTTATAACGTTGCAAACGATCCGGAGTACTAACGACTTTTAATAAAGCATTTACTCGCCCGGTTGGTGTACTGTTAATTAACCACTAATTAATACTAACACCTGCTAAATTCCTTTCTCAAGTAATTCTGCAGGAAAATTCACAGGGTCGTAAACGATACACGGTTGGCCCCGTTCAAGGGCTATTACGGTAGTTGAGCGTAGCTCCATGCGCGACGATGGCTGTAGGGCAAAATACAAAATTGCAAAGAGGTTGCACTTCGAAAAGCAAGACTGGAAAAGAAACGAGAGAGAGAGAGAGAGAGAGAGAGAGAGAGAGAGAGAGAGAGAGAGAGAGAGTGCAAGGCAATAATCAAGGTGAAAGAAAGGGAGAGAAAAGAAGACTAGAGAGAGGAAAGATGGGAAAAGAGAGAAAGATGAAAGCTATTCTGGACTGATGAGAAAGAAACCAAAAAAGAATATGGCTGAGCGAAGAGAGATGCGAAAAAAAGTAAATTGAGTTGTTTGAGAACATAACAAGGAAGAAGTTTGGCATAGAGGTAAAACAATTGGAAGGAGTCATGACAGTCTCGTGCAGCTTTGACGATGATACGTCATTGTAAACTGGTACTACTATTCGTTCAATTATAATAATTTCACAAAAATATTCCCGTGGCTCATTACAACAGGCTATTAAGCCAAATCTGATTTCGCAAAAGATCAGTCTACAGTCAGTTTTGTGTTCCTCTTGTGCTCTATCTAATTCCTCAATCTAATCAGCCTCATTCTAATCAGCAACAGCGATTCGGCTAAAGAATGTCGTTATCTATTCTGAAGAATCTTATGGCTAAAGTTTTTTTATATGAGTCAATATTTTTAAAACAAACAATAAGCATGATATTTCATAAATAACAAATGCATTCCGTCAGTTGATTATGTTTAAAATAGTGGATTTTTTCCACTCGGACGTATCATCCTGTTTGTATAATAGATTAAAATAGTACTCACTTTGTGACAGAAGTAAATACATATAAAATTTGTTTCTCTCAATATTTTTCATTAAACATTTATCGGTTTTACTTTGTTAAATTTCACAGACGCTGAATATAATCGCTTCGATTTGCACGTATATTTGTTATCAATTTGTCAATTAATGATGATGCATTAGCATTTACACTGAATAACACTGAATTGCGCACAATACACAGTTGTGATTGAAGATACACATTTGAGAATTTATTAAATTGAGTAATTAAAAAACCATTACCATTAATAAAATTAAATGCAATATTATTTTTACTATCGAAGTCTCTAGATCGAGTAACAGAAAACATTGAAAGTAAATAATAAAAATTTTATTTTTTTATAAAATATTATTAAAAATTAAAAATTTAATTTAATTTAATTTATATCTTTCTGATTTTTTTTATTTAATGTAAATTTTCGGTAATTAGATACTAAACTTTTGTTTGGGAAAGACTGCAACATTAATCATTATTATGTTTTATAAATAATAGAAAACAAATGTATTATACAACGTACATATATTTGCTATCAATTTTAATTAATTAATTTTAATTAATTAATTCATGACCGATATTAATTTCGAATGGCTATCGATTTTAATATTTATGTAATAATTGTACATTATATTTTTTTTATGATTATAATTTAATTATATATATCAAATGCTTTTTTAATTTTAAATATAATTATAAATTCTCCATCATCATTTCTCTTTTTCTTTCAAAATCAGTTCTTTGCGGGATTAAATCTTTTTTAAAAATAATAAATAAATTTTTTTTTATGTATGTCTGTTTTTAATTTTTTAGTGTGCTTTCTAAATATCATAATTCTTTCCAAGTAGCTAAAGAGAGACGCAAGATGAAATGATAACATTTGGTAAATGTTCTTTAATTGAAATACTCTTTTTACACAAAGTTTTAAAAATAATCGTAATTTTTCAAATAATCTGTGGAACTCTTCACTATGATAACAAAAAAAACGGATTCCTAAAAGTTTTTGTTATTACGTATGAGTTAATTTTATATTTATTCGCAACAATTCTTTGACCGGCGCTGTACAATTCATCTCGCGAAAGGGTCAAAGAGGCAATTTTCTCAGCATGAAAAGGTCTTCCTGGCATAATTAAATCTGGGAAAATTCGCGAAGTCGTACGGTTTCTTCATGTTCCGCCAGGACGGACAGACAGGACAGAGAAGGAGAAACTTTGGCATTCTGCAGATAAAATTTTCTAGCGTTTTGATCAAAGGACTTACCAAGGACTGCAATGCGCGGCAGCTATGCGCATTCGAAATGTCGGCTTTAACGAGACTTGTCGTAGACGGGCTACGTGTTTTGAATACGAAGAAAAAACGAACGTCCTATACTGTCGTCGACCATGGCTCCGTGTAAACTTTCTAAGGCGATTCAGAACTGTAGAAAATTAGATTACCTCTTTGCGTCGTTTATACTTTACGAGAAGAACGAATACGTTTTGAATTGATTAAAATCTTATATTATGAATAAATATTTTCCAAGCTGTGTTTCAAAAAGCATTAATTTTTTCAACAAATTTTCTTTATATATTATTTATAATTAATATTCTTTACAAATCTTTATAATTATGAGACGCGTGGTATAATATAGCGTAATAAAATAATTATAATATACGTGTACTGAATGTATTCGATAAAATGAAATAATTATATTACAATATGTTACAATTTATTTGTTTGAAAAATGGAAATAGATCGTATAAGATAATGAGCTATCGTTCAATAATAAATATCAAGTATAAAAGGTACATAAAAGGTCCAGATAAACTCTAATTTTTAAAGAAACAGAAATACGATTTAAATAAAATTGAATAACATGGGAATGAATCGATACGGAAGATAGAAAATTAAAAAAAGAAAGAAAAAAACTGAAGTCTAGGAAAAAGATAACACTAAAACGCAGTTTACGCGACACATCCTGTTTGTACTGTCGCGTCGCCGGGAAAACGCTGCGACGAGAGATGGTTTCGATATTGCGCCAGCTTCGACAGCCTGAAAACGACTGGTTGAAAAGCTGAAGCAATCCTCAGGTCGGCACAAGCCAAATACCTTTACAGTCGCAGTCTCCAGTAGAAACAACAACGAAACGATTCTAGTGGCGAGTGCGGTCCATTCCTCTGAAATCGAGCTATTGCTGTGTAACCACGTGCATTCCTTTTCCTTCCAAGTCGAAATGGAAACTATTTCGCGCACAGTGCTCGAACAGTGAGGAATACTCGCACAATGGTCTATTTTCACGATCGTTAAAGAGATGGAAAATTTTCAGACTTCGAGCTCCGCGACTTGGAGTGTTCGGAGAATTTATTTTCAAATCGGAAATCGCGCGCGCGAACGAGCGCTATCTTGATAGATTTTCGACAAGCGGGGATAACGACGGTAGTGTCGAATCGCGCGCGTGGGGAGCGAAAGGAAGAAAAAAAGTTACCATTTTATTCAATATCATGAGTATCGTAAGAAGTTATGCGAACCGTTTGCGAGCGGAGATGCTATCCGTCCGCGCCGCGACGCTCGAACGACGCGACACGCGATCGGAAAACGTTTGCTTAGGTACATACGAACATCTCCGTATCACTTTAATGGCATTCTTAATAGCCATAGGAGAATTCCGAAGTTGATGCAATCTCAATTTCCCGGTTCCTGCGCCTGATATATCAGTGATTTTCCACCTTTGCGTTATCGTCTGGAAAGTTCGCCGAGTCATGCGGCGCTTCCGGAGCCATTGGTTTCGCCTAATAACCGTCTTTTGCCCAGCGCAAATTGGTCCAAGCGCGTGTGATCTTCCTCCCTTCCTCCCCCCCTCTTTATGCTAGACTAAAGTTTTTATCTCAATTAGTGAAAATAATATGTTTAAATATTCACACTATAATTTTCGAATATCGTATATTTGCGTCTAACCTCTAAACTCTTTAATTAGAAATTTTACTAAAATTTGCTTAAAATTTAAGCAGTAATAACAAATTAAAACATAAACGCACACAGAAACATATATGTGAGTTTCAGCAAAGCTATAAACTTGTTGCGCGAGTTCAACATCTATAATTAAAAAGATTTGATAGTTCAATACATACAAATTGTTTGTAAACAATTATCAATATATTAATTCAGTTAATTCTTTGATATAATAAAAATTGTAACAAGGTTTCTTCATAACATAGCAAATATATGTGCCATTTTAACTAGCACAAATCTTGATCTATACATATATTGGATTGATCTTCGTAGAAAATTATCTTTGCTGTATTAACAAATTTGCTGTGCTATTACAACAAATATGATAAATTATCGCTAATTTTATTCAGCTACACAACTTTGCTACTTTAACATAAAAAATTGACTGTGATATAGATGTATATCACATCTATGCTATAGATGATAAATCAGTCATGTTTTTAATTGTTTTAATAAATCATTTTTTGTTTTAATAATCGTTTTTTTATGATAATAAAAGTGATATAAAAGTGCGGCACTTGAGAAAGTGATACATACTATTGGGAGTACAAATTAATTCGGTCCGTTTCCCTAAATATAGATCCAGCTGTTGTGAATGGTTCATAGTGACAGCTGATTTTGGCGGTTTCAGAGAAGTTAAACATCTGCTAATAATATTCAGTTTCGCTTTGAGTTTCATACAAAAACCTTGATTTTTACTGTGTTTGAAATGTCGAATTTTGTATTAACCAAGCAGCATTTGCGGCAGGTTTTGATTTTCTGTTTTAATTGAAAGAAAAGTGCGACTGAAGCCCATCGAATGCTTGTCGAAGTTTATGGTGACACTGCTCCAATTGATAAATCATGTAGGGAATGGTTAGGTTTCGACGTTTCAAGGATGGAGATTTCAGCGTTGAAGCCTCGCTCTGGACAGCCAAAAAAATTCGAAGACAAAGAATTACTCGAAGAAGATCAGAGTCAAACGCAAGAGGAGCTTGCAGAATCATTGGGGGTAACTCAACAAGCCGTTTCTGTACAATTGAGAGCCATGGAAATGATTCAAAAACAAAGAAATTGGATGCCTTATGAACTGAAACCGAGACATTGAAAGGCGATTTTGCACTTGCGAACAACTGATTCAAAGACAACAGAGAAAAGGTTTTTTGCATCGGATTGTGACTGGAGATGAGAAGTGGATATTCTACGACAACCCCAAGAAGAAAAAATATTACGCTAAGCCCGGTCAATCGTTGCCATC
>Ga0157364_1008909_pt1 | contig 10398 bp, 11 predicted proteins | sample AttsexASBM2_FD_111476 | JGI IMG/M metagenome (GOLD analysis project Ga0157364, IMG submission 111476) | Fungus gardens microbial communities from leaf cutter ant in Ribeirão Preto, State of São Paulo, Brazil - Atta sexdens ASBM2 | ecosystem: Host-associated > Fungi > Mycelium > Unclassified ... | reverse complement strand
GCTACCCGAAAGATGGGAGAAAGTAGTGGCCAGCGATGGACAATACTTTGAATCATAAATATATAACCAGTTTTTTACAATAAAGCCTCGAATTTCGGAAAAAAAACGGCGGAAGCAAAGTTGTACACCTAATATAAAAATTAAATGAACTTACCGTGTCTCGCACACCTCATCCTGTTGAATTGAAACGTAATATTGTAGTTCATAGCGTGAGACGTTTCAAGAGTAGTAGACTCTTACTGTATCCCTGATACAATAGAAGCAATCTGCTCTATATAATAGAAGAGGTCCAGAACGACTGATGTAATAAGACTTATGTATTATAAATCTCTTTTTTTAAAAACTTTTTTTAAATAGTAATCCCCATCACAAAATTTCGCATTCCACGAATCTTCAGCATATGTAATGAGCCAACTGAATCAGTAATGTCACCATAAGTCCCTCTATTTAGTGCTCCCTATTTTACATTTCCCAGCAACATATCTAAGTTATCATTGAAAATTATTATTTTCGCATCAAGAATTATATCAATTTCGCCTCTATGTGTGTGCGATTTTATTTTAATACAGATATCACAATTACATTTTATTTTATTTATCGAAGTAACATATGTTCCACAATGTCTATGTGCGGATGAACTTCGCTGTATGTTCAAACAGTAACACTATTGTGGGGATATTGTACTATGCCGTTCATATTTAATATTCAACGTAAATGTTGATTTGTAGCGTGCACCCTCGAGATAGGGATTTTTCCTAATTTGTCCCTAATTTGATTCGTTCGATGTAGCGGCGTCTATAGGGAGCGGTTGGCAGCGCGATTAGTGTGAACAGTCTTATACAGACTCTTAAGTAAAAGACGTACAGCGAATCATTAACCTTTATAACATTTATATAAACTCAGTTATTGTATCAACGAAGCGTTGTTCATTAACAGTTACTGATTCCGATTGTACCATCCTCTCTCATGAATATGGGGCTCATAGCCAGGATAGCAAGTAACGACGACGCTACGAGGAAAAAGACGCCGAGCAACAAGTACGACGAATGACGACGCTGTGAGGACAAGACGAGAAAACGAAAAGACGAAAAGACGAAAAGACGAAAAAAGTAAGATGAAAGGAATAAGATAAAAACGAAAGACGAGATGAAAGAAGGGAGAGAAAAAGATGAAAAGACGAGAGAAGTAAGATAAAAGAGATAAGAATAAAAAGAACGAAGAATAAAGAAAATTCCGGAAGTCTGCCATTTTGGCTGGAAGCTGAAACATTCGAGAAGGCTATAGGGTATACAGTCTCAAAACTATCGAATGCAGGCATCGACCATATTGCTTGTGTCGCAGATTGCTTGTGTTGTGCTTGTGTCGTATATCACTCGTGTCGTTCATATTGCTTTTGTAAAAACTGAAGACGGTTTGACGTTGCTAGTAAACGATAAAGACGCTTGGTTAGATTAGGCCAATTGCCGATGAGTTACGAACATCGTTACGCCGTGTACGCATTTTATCGGTTGATATATCGGTTGAGAATCGCAAACAGTGATTTAAATGGTTTTGATTTCAACGATTCATCTAATACGTTTCGAGAAAAGCTAGAGTACATCATTACTTTTTCGATCAGTGATTTGACTTACATGTGCAATATCCTAGGTTTGGACTACACCAAAGAGGAACTGCAATGAAGAGTCATACAAGTTTATGAGCATTAAGACATTATCACACGAAAAAAAACGATGACGATGTAGAAACAGAGGAAAACACCAATAACGAGGAAGTGTCGAGCATAACGACGATATGATTAGCGGCTAAATGAAGAAGCTAGTGTTGCCACATTAGCGATCATTGACACTCAGTGAACAGCGAACGAAGAGCAAGAAAGGATATTACGAAGATTTCGTTCAATTTTAAAGATGTCGAAGACACAATCCGTTCATTTGATAGAAGCGATTATTACCCGATAAAAAAGTGGATTGCAGACTTTGAAGACCTAGAATTTTATTTAAATGGGACGACGTGCAGAAGTTAGTGTTCAACCGTAAATCTCTTAAAGGTGTTGCCAAAACATTTGAACTGAGTGTTACGCAGTCTTAGGAGAAATTAAAAGATGTGTTAAAAGAAGGATTTAATTGCAGAGTAAGCAGCGCTGATGTACATCAAACGTTAGCAAAAACATGATTGAAGAAAGATGAAGGCTTGCAAGAATATTATTTAGTTATGAGAGAGTTAGCTTTTCAAGGAAATATCAATACTGAATCGGTGATACAATATTATTGATGGTATCCCGGAAGACAATAATAAGATAGTATTATACGGAAGTCGAGACTACAGTAAGTTCAGAACTCGTACAGTTGAGAAGATGCAGCATCTACCTGCAAAAAGGGTAGCTTGAAAGGCAAGGCCAAAAAACGACCAACGAAGATGCTAAATCTTTAAAAGACGATCCGAAGAAAATGACGAAGACAACAGACCGTTATTACAACTGTGACGGGACATAGGTCGTGCAAATTTAAGGACAAGAATAAAAAATGTTTCAAATGTAATACTTTCAGGCATGAATCTAAGAATTGTCCAAATAAGAGTAGCTCTAACAGTATGCAGGTAACGACGAATGTTCTTGTTAATTCTGTTAGCATAAGCCGAATGTAAAGAGATTGTGATTGAAGGTAAAAGTTTTAATGCATTGTTAGATATAAGTAGTCATCTCTCCTTGCGCGAAGATGATTTCAGAACAATTAAGACAAGACTACAGAAATCGGAAGTATTTTTGACCGGCATTGCTCAAGGTCAAGTTAAGATGCTCGGATATTTTCAAACGACGATCACAATAGATAATCTCCTTTTTCCATTAACATTTCATGTGGTCCCTTGTAAAGCATTAACCATCAATTAAGTAAATTATATAATTTTAGGAACTGATTTTATTTAGTCAAGCCGAAATAAAAATCAATCAAGATGGGATTAGCATTAATAAGCCTAATGCTTCGATTTTTCTTGCAAATATTGAGCCGGATAAGGAAGACGATCTACACTGCCGTAACGATTGATAAAGAGTCTAAAGACATTGTAAAAAACATGATGTTGATGTATTAACCTAACAAAACTAAGATGATCGGTATTGAATTAAGAATTACACGGACGAAACGTCTGTCTATCAGAGTTCACGGTTAGTATTAAAGATTAGCATTAAAGGAGAAAGATATTATCGAGAAACAGATGAATGATTGGAAATGATAAGTGAAGGAATTATTGAACTTTGTTCATCTGAATATGCGAGTCCCGTAGTGATTGTTAAGAAAAAAATTCTCCCCGACTGTGATTACAGAAAATTAAATAGATTAATAGTTAAACATAAATATCCGCTTTCGATAATAGAGGATCAAATAGATCGATTAGCAGAAGCTCGTATATTCAGTACGATAGATCTTAAGAATGGATTTTTTCATGTCGAGAAATAAAGCCATAAGTATACTGTTTTTGTTACCCATCAGGAGTCACTTTTTGAAAGTACCTTTTGGTTTGTGCAATTCACCTCCTGTCTTCCAAAGGTTTATAAATCATATCTTTCGCACTCTTATTAACGAAGGGATCGTATTGCTATATTTAGATGACTTGATTGTAATTGCGACTGATGTAGAAGAGGATATAAAACGTTTACGTGGAGTTCTTCAAGTAGCAAGTGATTACGGTTTAGATATCAATAAATAAATGTCAGCTGCTTCAACTGAAGATAGAATATTTTGGAATAGAGAGCGCAAAAGTTTATCTGTCTTCTGATAAAGTAAAAGCTGTCTTAAATTTCCTAGAGCCAAGCTCATTAAAAGAGTTCAGAGTTTTCTTGGACTTTCCAGTTATTTCCGAAAAGTTATCGAGTCTTACGCGATTAAAGCAAAGCCTCTTAGTGATATGCTTAAGAAAGAAAATTCATTTCAGTTTACCCCTAAAGAGAAAGAATCTTTTGAACAATTGACGTTAGATTTAAGTCGCAGTCCAGTTTTAAAAATATTTAACCCGAAAAGTGAAACCCGAATTGCATACTGACGCGTGTAAAGACGGTTTCGGGGCATATATTATTGCAAAAAAGCCCTGGTAATGATAAATGGCATTCGATATAATATATGAGTTATGAGTTATGAGACAACAGAGATCGAATAGCTAGATATACGAGCTATGAACTCGAAGTATTAGCCGTAATAAAAGCCTTAGAGAAGTCACTATCTCCTGAGAATACGCTTTAAGACTTTTACTGATTGTATAGCTTTTAAGCAAACGATAAATAAAACTAAATTGTCTGCTAAGATTACAAGATGAGCCTTGTTGATTGAAGAATTCGACGTGACCGAGCAGTAACTACGTTAGCTCTAGAATGAGACATGTTGAATCTCTTAGTCATTGTTCAATTATAACGATTAGTGGAGATAGTACTCTAATTAGAATTAGAAATATATTTCAGAGAAATGATTCGGAGCTACGGGCTATTATGGAAGTTCTGAAAAAGAAACCATATGATGATTATATTTTAATGATGTGTTGTATAAATAAAGACGGTCAAGAGTTACTGGTAATATCGCGAGACACAAAATGTAATCCAGATCCATGAGGTCTAGATGGCTCATAGTAAAAGTCATTTCTCGATCAAGCGCAGAGGAAGCTATTAAGCAGGAGTTTTACATACCAAAGCTCACGATGAAAATTGAAATGTAATAGCAAATTGCGTACCTTGTCTATTTCGCAACAAGAAAATAAACTCGAAGGTTTCTTTAATCCATTGGATGATGCGTCATTGCATATATATCACTTAGATCATTTGGATTCCACCAATAAAAACTATAATTTTAGCCGTAGTGGATAGCTTTACTAAATTTATTTGGCTGTATCCCACTAGGGATAGTGCCAGAAGTCTACGACGTCCAAAGAAGTGGTTGCTAAATTACAGTTGCAAAGCCAAATGTTTGGAAACCTATCCTTCATTATTACTGATAAAAATACCGCATTTTCCTCTTCAGAGTTTGAAAATTATTGTAAAGAACAGAGAATTAAGAATGCAATTATCATCACCAGTCTACCGCGAGCGAACGGATAGATGGAAAGAGTTAATCGTACGATTATTCCAGTGTTAACGAAACTCTCAATGAGTGATCCCACGAAGTGGTACAAATATGTACCATGTCAATAATTCAGCAAACGTTAAACTCTACCTTCCAAAGGAATATTGACCCCGTTTGAATTGTTTGAATGATTACTAACTGGAGTTAGAATGAAGTTAAAAAATGATTTAACAGTTAAAAATGCACTTGAAAGAGAATTCCAGTTGCAATTCGAGCAGAATCGTGACCAATTGCGAACGCTAGCTGAGAATCAAATATTTAAAGTAAGATGAAAATCGTAGAACTTATAACTTAAGAAGACGCGAACTGACTAAGGCTAAAATGAAGAATCTGATTGCTATTAAAAGAGTACAAATGGGCCCCGTTAAGAAAATTTGCGCTAAATATCTTGGTCCTTATAAAATTATAAAAATCAAACTTAATAATTCTTACGATATGAAGCGTGCTCAACGAAAGTTCTATGAGAAAAAGTACATGTGTCAAGTACATAAAACCGTGGTTTACTGTACTGTAACCATTCGAGGCAAATATTATACTTGTTCAGGACGATCGAATTGTGGGAATATTATACTACTATCGTTCATATTTAATATTCGACGTAAATGTTGATTTGTAGCACGCGCCCTCGAGATAGAGATTTTAATTAGCCCCATGACTAGTTCGGTGTAATGGCGTGACAGCAGCATCTATGGGGGGCGCGGATGGCAACGCGGTTGATGTGAACAGTCTTATACTGACTCTCAAGTAGGAGACACACAGCGAGTTAATCTTTATAACATTTATAATAAACTCAGTTATTGCATCAACAAAGCGTTATTCATTAACAGTTTACTGATTCCTCTCTACATTATGAACCATTCAGTGACATGTAGGAAAATTTAAATTTACATAAACATCAAACTTCGAATCATACATATTGATATATTCATATACTTTTATTCTTTTTAAATTTTCATTCATTTATTTTTTTTTACGGACGGTGTATTCAATGAAATTTTACTTATGTTTACAAATATACGAGTTAATTTCCTGTGTAATTGCCAAGCCTATATTAAATTATGCAATGACACACATATAAGAATGCATGATATCGAATTTTTTTCTTTTATATCTGAGGGATCAGCGCCAGTGACAATAAAGCCCTATCTGTTCCCATTCTCTATTCAAAAATGAGTTTAGGCAGCGTATTCAATGTGAAATTTTACAAATATAGTGTTAGGTATTCAACGTAATATTATAATGAATAATATGTTTCTATACAGACGTACGCCACCGGTATTTAAGTTAGCCTGATTGCAAAGAATTCGTTACTCGCATATCTTTAATGTTAAAAACGTTATGATATCTTTTTAAAGGTATAAAAAACTCACATTGTTGATCAACTGATCTCTTAGATAAAAATACTTTATTTCTATGAACGTTTGCACGGTCTATGTTCACTGCTACAATATCAAATGATTGTTTAATAACGATAATCATTTATTGTTATAATAGAATTAATTAAATTGTTGCAATATGGTTCTGTCTCATTGTCATTCAATCATAAACTTTTTATAAATACTGATACTGTAAATTCATAACATTAGCTATGTCGTTTCCAAATATATTTCATATAATTATTGTATTAATTTACATTACATTATTAATTTGGTCCCTTTTTTATTCTCTTCATTTTTTGTTTTACGTGTATCTTATAAAATTTAATTACCTTTAATTACAGGAAATATTAATCTTTTTATAAAAGATTTTTGTAAATCTGATTTGACATTCTTATAAATAAACTTTATTAAGAAATAATATATGCATGCATAAAAAATGTAGAAATAATATATGCATGTATATGCTATAAATCGTATAAGATATTTTTTATAAAAAAATTAATAAATTTTAATTATATCAATTAGGTAAATGAAATCCTATAATCGACCAAAGTTGTTCTTATTATTTAAATATTACAGTACGAATTTACAAGTACACTAGACAATTCGATAAATTGTGTGATAAAGTTCTCTCCAAATCTTAAAACGCAATCATGACTAGAAATATAATAGTATTAATAATATTATAAAACATTATATCGTAATTGTGTGTCCATACACACGTTCCCTTAAAAAACAATGTTCACTCACTAGTTTTTAGTATTCAATATCATTTACCAGGTGTACAAGTATGAAATGACGATTTGAGAAACAGATGGCGCACTAATGCAGTGTGAAGTACAAAAATTTAACATTATACGCCATTTTATTGTACCATCAACAAGTGTCAAATGCGCAAAGTGATTTGATTGAAAAGTGTTTGCATAGTATTGTGTTGCTGTGTTTAATATGACAAAATTTGTACCAAATAAAGAGTATTCGCGGATAACATTAATTTTTTGTTTTCATTTGAAGAAAACTGCTGTGGAATCATACCGATTACTTGGAGAAGCTTATGGTGAATAATAATGCTCCATCGCAAAAAACGTGTGAACGATGGTTTCAGTGTTTCAAAATTGGAGATTTCGATGTTGCAAACAAGGAACACGGAAAACCGCCCAAAAAGTACAAAGATGTGGAATTGCAAGCATTGCTGGACGAAGATGATTCACAAACACAAAAACAACTTGCAGAGCAATTGAGCGTTAGTCAACAAGTTGTTTCCAGTCGCCTACGAGAGATGGGAAAGATTCAGAAAGTCGGCAGATGAGTGCCACATGAATTGAACGAGAGATAGATGGAGAGGCAAAAAACACATGTGAAATTTTGCTTGAACGATACAGAAAAAAATCATTCTTGCATCGTATCGTTACTAAGGATGAAAAGTGGATTTTTTTTGAAAATCTCAAGCGCAAAAAATCATGGGTAGACCCAGGCGCACCATCCACATCGACCGCAAGACCGAATCGCTTTGGCAGGAAGACGATACTCTTTGGTGGGACCACAAGGGTGTGAGCTATTGAAGCCTGGTGAAATGGTTATCCATTCCAAACGTTATCAATAACAATTGATCGATTTGAACTTCGCTGCTTAAAAAACGACCAGAATACTAAAAGAGTCAACACAAGATCATTTTTCTCCATGACAATGCTCCATCACATATGGCAAAACCAGTTCGGGACATGTTGGAAGCACTGGGAAGCTGGGAAGTTCTATCCCATGCGGCTTACTCACCAGACTTGGCTCCCACTGATTACCACTTGTTTACATCGATGGATCACGCACTTGCTGAGCAGCGCTTTGGTTCGTATGAAGATGTGAAAAAATGACTCGATGAATGGTTCGCGGCAAAAGGGAAAGATTTTTACTGGCGTGGTATCCACAAATTGCCCGAAAGAAAAATGTGTAACTAGCAATGGAACATACTTTGAATAAATCTCTTTTTATCATTCTTCCGAATTTAACGTGTTTTTTGGGAAAAAATCGTCATTTCATACTTGTACACCTGGTAAAGCGCGAATTGTTCATATTCTGTAATTAAAGCTTTAAAGCTCATAAATTTTGTGAGTATTTACACTGAATTTACTGATAACATAATTTTGGCATAAAAAATTATTTCTTTACTCATACTGATACAATTCAAAATATACGTGCTCCACGCAATGTTTCAGTTCGAATGTACAAAACACAGTTAACGACTTCATGTACAGACATGTACCAAGTTATGACAATTTTGCATTATATGCGTATTGTAACAAGATCTGTAATTAGAAAGATTTTAAAGATCCAAATTAAAAAAGCAATTCTAGTGATCAAATAAACAAAATGATACAATTATTACCGGATTCGTATCTTATAGTTTATAACATAATTTGTTTGTATTTGAATTGAAAGTGATCCAATTAAGATTCAGATGTTTGTAATGCTCAAGTGTTATTGATGTTTTAATTATTTACTTTCGAATGATAATGTTAAAAAAATTAATACGTTCATTCGTACAATATGTACGTTTGTGCGTACGTTTGTAAATATTTAATTTAATTTAATTTTTAATTTAACTTATTTGTGCATTATTTACAATATAACAAAAAACATTGCAACTACATAATTAAAAGAGAAAAATTAAACATACAGGTTCACAAAGTGATAAGGCATTAACAAAGTGTGCTGTTCTAATGTGTGCCTACCAAAAATAAGAGTAAAGAGTTACAGTATAAAAAGCGCAAAAGCGAACATAAAACAAATTTACAATATAGTACGATTGTTGGATTACAGAATACAAAAACGTAACATAACATGACGTATAAATTTAAGATACATTAATAATACATCGGCTGAGAGACGATGCAGATGTAGCAGAGAATGCAATTATAAGAGATTCAGCGTTCCACAAAAAATAAGATATGCAATATTGAATATACATACATACGTTCATACGTACGTTCATACATATGTGCGTTCGAATGAACGTACATGCGTCTCCCAACTTTCATTTATTACAACTATTATTGTATTCGGATTTGTACTCAATTTTCAATATTAATATATTTTAAATTTATGCTACGTCATGTTATGTTACGTTTTTATATTCTGTAATCCAATTTTCGTACTATATTATAAATTTATGTTTTATGTTCGCTTTTACGCTTTTTACACTGTAATTCTTTACTCTCATTTTCTGATAGGTGTTAGAGCAGCAGACTTTGCTGATGTCTCATCATTTTGTACATCCATACACTTAATTTTTCTTGTGAACTCTGAAATCGTCATATTCTTCGTTATTTAATAAATAATGCACAAATAAATTAAATTAAAAATTAAATTAAAAATTAAATTAAATTAAATATGTATATATGTACGCACACACGTACATATTGTATGTATGAGTGAACGTATCTGTGAATTTTTTTTAACATCGTTCAAAAGTTGAATAATTAACATACTAATAACAATTGAGCAATCTATTACAAACATCTGGACTTTAATCGAATCACTTTCAATACAAATACAGACAAATTATGATGTTAAACTATAAGATACGAATCCGGCAATGATTGTGTGTCATTTGTTTATTTAATCCCTGCAATTACTCTTTTCATGTAGATCTTTGAAATCTTTCTGTTTGTAGAATTTATTACAATACGCGTTGCATATAATGCAAAATTGTCATAACTTGATGCATACTACCTTGATCAAAAAGTTCCTGGAATTCATTCAGAAAATTCAAAATACAAGTTTTATTCGTCAAAAGTGATATTGTCCCCTTCAAAGTACTCCCCATCGACTGCAACGCACTTATGCCAGCGCTTGATCCAGCTCTCGAAACATTTCTGGAATTCTATTGTCGGTATAGCCATCAGAGCCATCTTCGATATTTC
>Ga0157364_1008908_pt1 | contig 10399 bp, 4 predicted proteins | sample AttsexASBM2_FD_111476 | JGI IMG/M metagenome (GOLD analysis project Ga0157364, IMG submission 111476) | Fungus gardens microbial communities from leaf cutter ant in Ribeirão Preto, State of São Paulo, Brazil - Atta sexdens ASBM2 | ecosystem: Host-associated > Fungi > Mycelium > Unclassified ... | reverse complement strand
TTTTCCAATAAATAAAAATAATTGAACAAATAATAAAAAATTACCTTAATATCTTCAATAAATAAAAATTAAAACAAAAATAAAATAAAAATAAAAATAAAATAAAAAAAACAAAAAAAAAAAAAAAACAAAACCAAAAAAATGGAAGAAAAAAAAAAAAAAGAAAATAAAAAAAAAAAAAAAAAAAAAAAAAAATATAGAAATACTCGAGGAGAAACGCGAGGCGATCGATCGATCGATCGGTCGCTGATAATACCCGTCTATGGAAAATTCGCATAGTTACTCGTTGCACAGGTTTTCGGGCGGTCGACATTTTTCGTAGCATATGGAGCGGAAATTTAAACGCGCAATTTGAAATCCGATCGGCCACGCAGCGGCCGTGCTGTATTGCGGAGAGAGAAAAGAGAGGAAGGGGTAGAGAAAAGAGAAATGAGGGGGTAGAGGGAAGGAAAGAGAGTGATAAAAAAAACCACGCGAAAACTCGCAAAACTTGACGATGCTAATCGCCGAGTGGACACAATAGAACGTATTGGACGATCTCGCTTAAATACACGCATAAACTCTCGCATAATCGTATTGGTATCCATCGCGCATCTGGAACAAACGTTTTCCGAGCGCGCTGCTGAAACTTGGTAATTCGCTAAGCGATATGTGGATTTTGCACGCCGATACGCGCGCAGTATCACGTGGGATGAACAGCGCTTTTACGTTTATGTTGTGTTCCGTAGCTCCAACGCTAATTAACAACCGTGCGTTAAGCGGGCTATTCGCATCTTGGCGACATGTAAGACGGCGCGTATAATACACCGCCGTGTAAAGGGCTTCTTGTGAGGTGTTACGAGGGTGGTTGTGCTCCTGAATGGCTTTTTCGTGCCCTGCTATCCGGCATGTCGCGACACGCGCGTGCACCGTGTTCCCGTTAATTAACGAGCTCCGAACCACCGTGCAAGAATTATGTCGAAGATGGAAGATTATTTCATCCTGCTTAACTTCTTGTAAGATGTCTTTTTATTTACACACTCATATTTATCATATTTATCACATTAACTCCGATTGATTTAACCTGCATAAATTATTTATATATTTTAAATAATTTCTTCATATATATATATATATATATAATTAGAAAGATAACATGTATAATTTTGTAATAACGGCTGAAGAGGATTAAATGTAACTAAAGTCGAAATGTTTTGTGTGATCATATATTTATTAATTCACAAATATAGTTAGAATTATTTGAAGAGACATATTCATCTTGCTTATTTATTATTTTATTATTACTATTATTAATACAAGTTAATGAAATTTATATGATTTTATTTTAGTCAGCTTTAAAAAATGTTCTTTCAATGATTAGATGTTGCGAGATGTCAAATGAAAAATTAATTTGTACATTAAGTAAATAAATGAATTAATTTTTCTAATATGCTAAACGTTAATAATTGCCAAAAAATAATCTCCTACAAGAGTGCTACATGAAAATTCCCCAAATTCGTAATGTTTTTTAAAGGTCTTGTAATCTCTGAAACAGATATGTAACGTGAACGCATTTCATGTATGTTTTCGCACGTACTGGCTCACATAATCAGTATATTCATTGTCCACGTGCACTCTCTGGCTAATGAATTGTGCGAAAAATTGCACCAGCGAACTTTCATATTTAACATTATATTTGCATTTCTGCGTTATGTTCGCTCGTTCTTCAACCTGTAATAATATTGCGTGACATAAACCTGAATATACTGTGGGCAACATCGTCTGTAGTTAAAATAATGCTTTGTACTCGATGTGAGTATGTAATAACCCTTATGATAATCAAAATTGTGCGCAAGCTGCTTTAATTAAGTTTTTATCTTATACAATGGTTGCTCTCCCGTGCACAGCACCTCATTATATCTTCACATTATTATGTCCGCACATAATAAAGCGTTACATTCGTTACGCGTCCACATTATTACTATTTCATAAAATTATATATCAACACCAGCTTTCCCTTTTCATCATCTTGACATTTTTATCTCTGTTTAATTCATCATATTTACGAGAGCGTAATATATGGAAGCAAATTATTTTATTTCTCGGCTATTATTTTTTTTTATTTTAGGAAATTAAATGTAATTGATAATACTTATTTAACATTTCTTTTACTTAATTTTCGATAAAATCCATATTTTTAAATCTATGTGTATATGTACACACACACACACACACACACACACACACACACACACACACACACACACACACACACACACACACACACACACACACATCGAAATATTTAAATCTTGCAAATAAATTGGACATATAATTTATCATATTTAACTTTAAAAATCATTTATCTGGAAAAAGAGATTTTATAAAAACATTTTACTTTCAATTTTAATTCTTCAATTCAACTTTATTTCAACTTTAATTCAACTTTATTTTAAAGCATTTCTTCATTCTGATCATATTTTATTCAATTTTCGATAAATCAAATACTCAATTTAAAGTAGTTTCAAATATAAAGACCTCAAATGAATACACACAATTATTAATTAATCGATTTAATTAATTAGTTGTTACATTTTCATAAATAACATGTTATCTTGATATCGTGCTATTCATGACGGATACAATTACAGAGTAAAAGCGCTTAATATACTATGGTCTTGGTGACGGCAGAAATAATCTAACGATCAATAAAACGGTGTATACAAATGACATTGAAAATTTATCGGTGGTATACGTTTATCAATAGTGACTGCTAAAGAATAATGTATCTTTTTGGCGGCATAAAAGCGTATAAAACAAACGATGAATTAAATATGCAATTATCTTTTCATCGGTAGACGGGCGTTGTAAGTGCGTGTATTCATATGCCACGGGATATTCGTCAACTGACAGAGATCGCGATATACACGCACGAGTGATGAGGGTCTGTAAATATTCGATCTATTCCATCACTTTTGTTACACGCGAGCTGAAATGTAAAAAGAAATGAAAGGTGGACCACAAAATCCTAAGTGTAAGCGAACAAATTTTTTTTTAAATTGATGAATAATCTCCCTCAGAATAATCTTTTTACTCAACTAAATAAACGGACTTCCATACTAAATGGTCTATTCCGTACATTGCATGCAATTTAGTTAAAGTATAAAAATAAATGAAAAATGACTGTAAAATTCCCTAAGTAATACAAAAAATAAGGTTTTTTAAGAGAAAATGAAAACTTGTCTCCTCTGTAATATTTTACTTATATTAGTTAAATAAATATAACGCAAAATCAATAATTTCTAAATAAAAATAAATTAAATGTAAAAATAGTGCAGTATAATAAGAGAAAATGTTTTGAAATAAAAAACAAGCGGTATATGTATTACAGAGAGTGATTTACAAAATAACAAGTTATGAAAAAATATTTTTCAAATATATATTACTTGCAAACGCATGCATGTTTTATTTATTTATAAACATATAATACTAAAAAACTGCTTTTGTAGAAATGCAAATTTTTATAATAATATGACATTTTATTTTTGATAAATTAGTACCAAATATGTAGAAAATTTGAAAGAAATCTAAATTATATCGCACAACAGCACGTATAATTATAAATGAAAAAGTTTTATTTACATAACTTTAAATACAGTGTTGTCATAAATTCAAGTCTAGTCGCTAGTGAAACATTTTATATGTTAATAAATAAACGAAATCCACCTTCATAGGGCATTTTTCCTTAAAATGAGCTTCCTTACATAGCTTGTCGAGTTTTACGACGCAGTGATAGATCGCTACCCTGCATCTTGCTCTACTGCAACAGTTTCTCAACAGTTGCATCGCTTTAACCCGTTTAGTGCGCTCAATTCGGAAATATATTCTCATTATCGATACATATTGGCAGATATAAATTATTAACTACATAGGATAAATTCGAATTATATATAGATCTAATATTATAATTAGATCTGATCTTATTAAATTAATCTCTTGAGCTTTAACATAATCTTGAAAAATGGCGTAATGATAAATATTCAAATTTCATTTCATTATCAAGCTGTAATTCCGGTCACGAGTGCTGAGTTTTATGTTCAGTAGAAAAATAGCATTTTAGATTAATTTCAAGGAAGGAATCCGATATCAAATATTTTACATTCAGGCTATCGTATAATAAAGTTATATAATAATAAGTAAAACTAGAGTTCAATATATGAATAACCGATATTAAAGGAATATTATTATATATTACACATATGGATATATGCATTTATTTTGAATATACATTTATTACACTTATCCATAAAATTTGCGTGAGTTATGTATATTTATATTTGCATATAAATATATAATAAAACTTTTTTTATATAACAATTACAAAGTATACATACATTCTTTCTTTTTTATTATAAATATATGATTTTAAATTTCCTCTTTCCGCTTTCAGTTTGATTATTTTAATATTAATATTAATATTTTAATATTAATATCTGTAACGGAGACAGACGTTAACACATTATGCGAATGAAAGAGAGACCCAACCATTTCCGCTGCGTCATCGTCGCCTAAAACGGGTCTTCCATTTAATTATTGTAATATCCAGCCTGTGATATCGAAGCAGCGTATTATCTCTCTTCTCCTCCTCCTCTCCAATCCTCACACCACAAGCACAACACGTTGGCGCGAGGATGCGACGTCGAACGAAGAAACTCACCCGGTGGTAGTAGCTCGGTAATGCAAATTCCAGGAACACCTGCACAGAAACTAGAGTAATGCGTCCAACGAGCACAGCAGCCGGTCGTTGTATTTATCTTCCGCGTCCGGAACGATAGGCGTGAGATATTCCTGGATTATGAGCTATACGGAAGTTACACGAGACAAATGTTCGGAAGAGACACATACGTGCGCCAGTATATGTGAAATATCAAGGTATTGCGAATATATCGCAGATAATTTTGTCGTATATTAAGAGATAGTTACTTAAATTCATAATTAAAGAATTTAACATTTTTGATACTTCTTTGGATGAGAAAACTGTTTTACATCATGTTTTACTGGAAAACAAAAGCACTACTTAGAATAATTTAGAACGTTTTAGCATACGTTGTATATTAATATATGTCCATTATTAAAATATAATATCTTACTAATAAAGAACATTAGAGTAATATTAAATATGTGCCTCTCGTAATAGATTATTTATAATTTACAGAATGTAATAAATTATTTATCTAAATGTGATATTTGTTTGAAACAAAATATTAATCCGACAATCGGTTTCAAATTAATCAAAAGAATTGCAAATGGAATTACAGTACTTATATGAGACTATAGAGTTCTATAAATTATACAGTTGCTATTAATAGAAATGCAATCGAATCGAAAGACTGCGAGACAAGTGGGAGCAATCCGTAGTAATGCCCGGACTTGGGCCGTTATTTAGTTAGTGCACGCTCGTCGAGCCAACAGTAAAATATTCCTGAATTATACAGCACGCGCGAATTACCAGCTTTATGATTATAAATGAGTTACATCGTCGTGACAATATATATGTCGCAAAGAGGACGCTATGCATTAAGATGTGAAAAGTTGTTTCCTCCGCTAGTCGCTAAACGAAGGTAGCTAGAATCATTTGCAATGCGACGCAGGTAATTCCACGAGCGAACCGACGTGAGAGTGAGTGAGTGAAAGAGAGAGAGAGAGAGAGAGAGAGTGAGAGAGAGAGGGAGAGAGAGAGAGGTGAAGGGAGACTGATGACAGTGCGAATTCTACAAATACACGCGAAGCTACGCTATGAGTAGTTGGCTATTGCAATCTATTCGTGTCATTTGTTTCTGTAGAACTGATCGCGATTGAGAAAGTTTCTGGCGAAACAATACGGAAATTTCCGCTAAAAACTTGGTTTCAAACAATTAGTATGATTAAAACTTAAAACACGATCTGACTAGTTTACAAACGTAAAATTGGTAAATAGAATTCTTTTACGATATAACATTTTTTAAGGCTAAAACAAAAGTTACAAAGCTACGTTTGTCATCATAATGCAATTACAATTTACGCAGATATAACTTTTTCTCTATATTCCTTTCTTTTTTTAAACTATTTCTTTCGATTTCTTCCATTTGGCTACGCTCGCTGCATAATTTTATTTTGATAATAAAAGAAACATTTTTTGTGCTTTAGAAAGCAAACCAGCCTGTGTGTTCCATGCGCTGACATGAGTACTCGTAGCGGAAATGATTCGCGTATCTGCATTACTGCGTCTGCTTTTGCGACACAAGCCGCGCGGAAGTCAACGTATGTAAACGTCAAGAAGAATAATACTTCGGGATTTTCGTTGAGAGACATACGTGACACAATATATATTGCGCGAACGATTATAATCTCCATTCGAGTAATGCGAGTTGCGTGCAGTGATGTTTCGTCCATAAGCTTTGTTGGTGATTTGATTACAAGATTCACCATGTGTTTTCTAGCGTACTCTTCTTAACCTAAATCACTCAAGTATGTGCGATTACACTTTTCAAGACAAATCCAGAGTGAAAGATACCTCGATGATTATAACTGGTATAAAGAAACGACTCGTTTGCAAAAAAAATTAAACCGTTTATTTTTCTTAATGCAACACAACTTCTGTGCTCTCAAAACATTATTATCCACCTAATTGCCTACCTAAGTTTAAAACTCTGAGATAGACTGCAAGATAATGGACAACGTGGTACATCCGTTGAAAAGACGCACCGTCAACGTATTTAATTATTTAATAACGTCTCATGTAATAAACGAAGGAAGATAAACAATCCGTTTGTCTATATAATAATATTGGCAGCCATTGTGGCCTTACGCTATAATTAGTACTAAATTGCCATCGGGAAAACGGTTATCAAAGCGCTAATTGCATTGTAATACCAGCTTTAATATTAATTACCATAATTGATAGTGATTATAAGCATAATTGCGAATAATTGTTATGTTGTCGTTAATATTATTGTTATTTTAACTATTTTACACTATACATAATGGCAATATTGACTAAGTTTCCCTGATGTGTAATGTCTACATATATGTAAATCTGTTGATGATTGATTTAAAAGTCCAAATATTATAGATCAATTTAAAAAATTTAAATAATAAATGTACTATTAATAAAAGATTAATTTTTTTTTAATTATTTTTAGTGCATATAATTTTTGAATACCACAAAATTTAAATTGCGCGACAAAAATTAATGTAATTTAATATTGATAAAATATTTCACAGATTAAATATGAGAAAACTTGTATTATTTTATTTAAAAAATAAAGTCAACTAAAAGTTGATACATCATATGAACATTTTACCGTATATTCTAAAATTAATCAAACAAGTGATGCAATAAAAAATTTCATTTAATTTAATATCACTAATGCATGTACATTCATTTTGTGTACATGTGGCGAGTTTCAATTTAGATGAATTATTGTCCTTTACAAGAAAAAGTTTGGTTTTTAATTTCTCATTTTTCTATCTAACAAATACATATAATAAAAATAAAAAATTAACGAAGACAGAAAGATATATGAATATCTCATGTCATGATACATGAAATCAATATTTACAGAGCTATAGTTTAAAAATAAAATTCGATCAGAGTAAATCTTAATGAAACGTTGGAGTTAGAAATATCGAAATGATAGAATGGAATAATTAAAAATAATTTTATCAACTCTCTCTCTCTCTCTCTTTCTCTCTCTTTATAAATCACTTTTAAAATTCATTTCACTCACGAGCAATATAAACTTTGCATCGTTATAGCATTACATTTACAAGACCGACATTTTCCAGAAACGATTATCTTTGCTTGGGGAAATGTGCTCATTAGGTCGATGGTGCTCATTAGATCGATGGTGATATGCCATCTAAAGGTGGCTATGATTATCCCAGCAATCGTAAATGAATAATATAGAAGCAATTTTTCCACACTTCTAGCGAGTTGGATACAATCGCGCAGGATCCGGCCAAACTATCTCTGAAAATGGCAGTTATCTCAACGGCTGATCATTGGGATTCTATATATATACGTTATATGTGGTAGCGGGTTATGGTTATTAATTAACCGTTCTGTTCGGTGGCCGAATTTAGAGCACAACGCGCGGATAATGCAACCATAGCCACCTACATTTGCATATTTGAACGTTGTACGCCATGATGTGGTGATTACGGACCGAATCGTGTTAGCTATGACGAGAGTGTAACGTTTTCTTCGATTATATGTTTATATGCCCGCGGGAGAGCATAATGGAACATAGAGAGATACAGATTCGTCCAATATGATGTATATCATATGACATCATATCTCGTCAATATACAATGATGAATATAGTTTTTTTCTTTAACTGATAAATAAAAGTAAATGAACAAGTAAGTGAATTTTAATCAATTACGGGTGCGATATTCACAGTGTTGATTGAAATGATTGAAACTATAACAATACGAATATCGGAACGCATCCTATATATATATTTGCTGCCATTATATGTACATTATATGTACATACAATGCTGCTCTTTTTTCCCATTTTCCATTTAAATTTTGTATTTCCTGCTTTTATATATATATATCACAGAAATACAGCTTACAAGTTTGTTCTCTCTATTATTTCAAAAACATCTAAAATTATTGTATTATGTATATAGGATGACTTTGATATTGATTATCTGGAACTTTTAAATTTTATATAAACATCGTATCAAACACACATATTTACATTCTGTACTTGCTTACAATTTTTCCCTTTTTGCTCCCTTTCTAGAGAATTTCTAGAGTCTATTCTATTCTATTTAGTCATCCATTTGGATAGGAAAAGACCTGGATTTCGCAGAAACTTGAAGCGCGCGTGACTCGCTCGCGACGTGTCGTAGCACCCGACGTCGGATGCGTCGCCAGCATCCGACGCTATTAGCTAGATGCTTCCTAAGATACCGGGAAAGGAGCAGGAGCAAGAAAGAGGGAGGAAGGAGGAGGGTTAAAATGGAGTTACATACTAATTTCCGTTCCAGCGCGAACGAGTTTGTATGCTTTATGACGGTACGCGCGGTGATAGATAGTAAATGTCAACGCGGCGAGAGAGCAAGCGAGCGGAGCAAGCGACTCCTCCTGCGTGCCTGCCACCCTAACCTAACCTCTTGTGCACTCCTGTGTGCACGTCGTGCATCAAGTCTTGCTCCTGGTAGCTAGACGTTACACCAACGTACCTTCTCTCTCCCCCCCTCCTCCCCCCCCTCTCCTCTCTCTCTCTCTCTCTCTCTCTCTCTCTCTCTCTCTCTCTCTCTCTCTTTCACATGCAGGAACACGCGCGCGCTTGCGACCGCCATGTTTATAATTTATGGGTATTTCTTTTCATAAATCTTCGGGACAACGGGGTTGGTGCACGCCCAGCGTCCGGCAAGAGCTCAGCCGCTGTCACCTGGGTCTCTCAGATTTCCGCAAGTCCGAGCTCGGAACTCGCACGTGGTCGCCGCACGCGATGACGTTGAATCGTTAGGGGAGGTTTCCTTAGGTATTAACGTCTCAACTTATATCACCTGCGTGGACGGATATCATTACAAATTCGATGATCGGAAGAAACGATAGATTAATTTTTTGTTGTACAAAAAATCAACCAAGAAAATTATATGAGAGAGAGTAAGAACGCGACCTGATTTGTGTCTATTTCTTTGTTGCAATTTTCTTATTGTTTCTATATGAATTATTTAAATCAATAAAGAAGAAATTAATAGCATTTAAAATTTAATTATTTATTTAATAAAGTAAAAAGGTCTATTGATAATTATATATTTTTATTAAAATCTATAAGCATTATAGACCAAAGAATAAAAAACAAATACGACGACTACAAATAATAAAACTATTTCTGTATATGTATTATAGAATTGTTCGGAATAAATTCCGATCAGAATTATTTCGTTGTCCCTAGAAAATACAATAGAAATCCAAAGAATAACTGAATAATTTCGATTGGAATTTATTTCGAATAGATAATACGTGCCTTGTTAAAATGCGCAAGAGATAAACAAAATGCAAACAATTAGATAATATAAAATATAATTGTGATATACGCAACAAATATGAAAAATATGAAAAGCGCTTGAAGTTAATATAGCGTAATGGATCTGAAAAACAGTGCATAAATCGATACATTGCATAACAATATCTCGATCTGCGTCTTTTATTATTTTATTATACATGCAACACAACGTAATGAATTATTTGCTTTTGTATTATCGCTTTGTAGCGGCTCGATTTGTATGTGGTCCAATAAAAGCGATCGTTCGTACACAGAAAGTTTTGTGAGCGCTCGTTACAGTAATCTTTCGAAAGCGAAAGAGTTAACGAGAATTTAGTTTAGTTGCAATTGCCAATCGTTGATGTGGTCCCC